>TARA_R110002051_G_scaffold145240_1_pt1 | contig 200985 bp, 160 predicted proteins | sample TARA_R110002051 | Tara Oceans TARA_R110002051 (sample SAMEA4397023) | marine metagenome | biome: Polar Biome; feature: [MES] marine water layer (ENVO:01000295) within the mesopelagic zone...; material: water (ENVO:00002006), including particulate matter (ENVO:01000060) such...
TAAACAGTTTAAAGCCCATTTTACCTTGAAACGATAATAGTATTATGAAATTAAAAAAGTATTGTATAGTAGCGTTTATAGCATTTGTTGCAAATTTTAGTTTTGCACAAGAAGGAGTTCCTATTTATTCTGATTATTTAACAGATAATTATTATTTAATACACCCTTCTATGGCAGGTGTCGCTAATTGCGCAAAAATTAGATTAACTGCAAGACAACAATGGTTTGGGGTAGATAATGCACCAAGTTTACAAACCATAAGTGCTAATGGAAGAATAGGTGATTCTCCAGTAGCAATTGGTGGTGTATTTTTTAATGATTCTAATGGATACCATTCTACCGTTGGTGGTCAGTTAACATTCGCATATCATTTAATGTTTTCTAGAAATGAAATTGATTTAAATATGTTATCCTTTGGTTTAAGTGCTGGTTTTCTTCAATATAAATTAGACGAAACAGAATTTTTAGCACCAGGCGAATTTGACCAAGCTATTGCAGGTATTGAGCAAAGTGCAATAAATTTTAATATAGATTTTGGTTTTTCATACCAATTTGTTGATTTCTTCGCGCATTTTACGGCAAAGAACATTCTTAATAATGAAGGTATAAATTTTAACAATCAAGGGTTTGAATTTGATAATTTAAGAACGTATTTGTTTTCTACAGGGTATACGTTTAGTGAGTATGGAAGTGATTGGAGTTATGAACCTTCTATTATGTATATGTATAGAGATGCAACAGAAGAGTCTTCTATAGATATTAATGCTAAGGTTTATAAGAAAATGGATTTTGGTAGAGTATGGGGTGGTTTGTCTTACAGACGTAGTTTAGATGGTGCTGAATTTGTAGATGGCTCAGGTATTAGTAGTCAGAAATTACAATACATAACACCATTTTTAGGTGTAGATTATAATCAGTTTGTATTTGCTTACACGTATTCTTATCAAGCAAATACAGTTAATTTTAATACTGGTGGTTTTCATCAGATAACACTTGGTTATAATTTTAACTGTAGACGAGAGAAGTACGAATGTAATTGTCCGGCGATTAACTAATAAAAAAGGCTCAATTTACATTGAGCCTTTTTTATTTTATATTAATCCCATTTATAATTCTTTTTTTTAGCTTGTATTTTTATAGCCTTAATCATTGCGTTTTCTAGTCCATTATTTGGGTCAGAAGTTATTTTAGTAATAAATTCTTTACGTTTATTATTAAGTTCAGTAATTGCATTCTGTATGGTTTCTCTTTCTTTGCTTTTTTGAGTTATGTAAGATTTAATTTCAGATTTACTTTTTCCTTTTAGTTCTTTAGGTAATTCATTTTTATCTAAATCATCGTAAGAAAAACTTTCTTCTTTTTCTGCATCGACCAAATCCCAAGAACTATTTTTATAAAGTCGAGAACTTTTACTTACTGTTCTGCTAACAGCATTAGCTTTATTATAACCCATGGCATTGGCATCTTGGTCTGCTTGCATTTCTTTTTTCTGTCGTCCTTGAGATCCGAAAGCGACATAAGTCTTATTAAGTTTTTTATTTAATTCTAAAATTCTGTCATCATAAGGTGAAGCCACATGAACCGTTGCTGCATTTTGGTTAATAGCCATATAATTACCATGCGTTAAATCTGCACCATCTTTCCAATAACCAGATATACCTTTGTCATAGTCACCACAAAAAATGGTATTAACGCTAACCTCATTTTTATGAGCGAGTTTAGAAGCTTCTTTATAGCTTACGTCACCTTGGGTATAAGGTTCGTTTCCTGCTATAAAAATTAGATTTAGATCTTTGGTATTGTTTCCCCAGTTTAATTGTGTTAATGCTGTTTGTATTACTTTACCACAATATTCATTTCCACCTCTTGTTGTTAAAGAAAACAACGATTTAGATATTTCATCGAGATCATCACTAAAATTAAGTACCTGCCTTAGGTAGCCTTCATCAGCATTAAGATTATCATTTCCATATTCGTACACTGCAATTTGTAAATTCGGGTTTTGGTCTTCGCATTTTGCATAAGAAAGCACATTCACTATTTTCCATAATTGCGCTTTAGCTTGGTCTATAAGTCCATCCATACTGTTACTAGTATCTAATAATAATGCTACTTTAATTTCGGGATTATTAGAGATAGATGGTGTTTCAATTACTGTTTTTGAGATGGCTAAATCTATAACTTCAGTTTTAGAATTTGCATTACATGCGTTAAGTGTTGTTATACTTAATACAGCGACTAAGGTTTTTAATAGAATTTTCATAAGTTCTAATTTTTTGTGTTTAATTCTTTAACATCTATGGTACCATTTGGTGATATCACATAGTATTTATGATCTATTTTAGTTTTTGTATTAGGTTGCTGTTTTTGTTCTTTAAGTTTTGGTGTAAATAAGAGTTTAATATTCATACCTATCTGTACTACAGGCTCAAGTATAGATGGGTTAATAACGACGTCATAATGCTCATAAGTAAGCGGCTGATAATAATATGAGGTTTGTTTTTTCGCCGTAGTTACACCTTTATTTGTATTAAGCGCATCAAAAGATACACTATTGTACGCTTGGTAGCTTTGGTAAAAATCTTTAGGAAAATAACAATATTTATCATCTGCTATAGCAACGTTATAGTTAGATAAGTCAAAGCCTAATGTTGTATAGTAAGCCTTTTTATCGGTAATAAGTTGTAACAGTTGTTCTTGTAAATTTTTGTAGACGGCTTTAATATCTTCAATATAATAATCTACCTTAACAAGGTTATAAACTTCACTTTTAGCACAGGCTTCTAAAACTGCTTCAAACTGACTAGTTTTAGTGAATTGAATATGGATGTTTTGTTGTAATTCAAACCCTTTTGGTACTTCGGTATACGTTTTACTAAAGAGCTTTTTAGTGACTTCAACTTCATAATTAGGCACAAAAGAGATGACATCTATAGCAATGTCATTTTGCGTTACGCCAATACCAAGTAACCTTTTTTTAATGGCATTAATACGTGTTTTCATTAACGTATTGGTGTCTTCTGCCGTTGTGCCAATTTGAGACACATTAAAAACAGCTGTATAAGTTGTTGCGCTTACGTTTTGAAGCGCTTTAACATCTATAGTTAATACATTAATTGGTTGTAAAACTTTATGTATTTGTTGCTGCACTGTGGGGTTGTAAATTGTAGCGTTTCCTGAGGTTAAAATATTTTGCCTAGAAATGTCATCAGTGATTAAATTATAATTTCCTTTGTGTTGCGCCATAGTATAGTAACTGCAAAGTAAAAGCAGAATTATAGCTAGATTTTTTAATGTCATTAGATTTTCGTTTTTTGAGTTATAATGTAAAGCTGAGTCTAAAAAAAATGAATATAAAACCAGAATGAGTAAACTATACTTTTGGTTGAGTAAAGTGAAACACTCTTTTAGTAACCTCGGGTTTTAGATGACTAAAATGACGTAAATTTGAAATGATTGGTTTTTTGAAACCAATTAAAGTGTGTAAGTTTAGTGCAGTTAATATTTAGAGAAGTGAAAAAACATACCATACATAGTTTTATAATCTTTTTTTGTTTGATGAGCACTTTAGGATTTTCTCAAAATAAGAAGACTAACGCTATAGAAAAAGAAGAAACCTTTACTATAAGAGGTTCTGTATATTTAAAAGATTCTAAAAAACCTATAGAGCAAGTTAAAATAGAAGTTAATAATGGAAATTATACCGTAACTAACAAAAATGGAAAATTCACAGTTAAAGCAAAAGTAGGTGATGAACTTATAGCAAGACATAATGATTTTGAAACTGTTTTTTATACCATAAAAAGTGATGAACGTATAGATATTGAAATTATATCTGATACTGATTTTAGACTATCAAAAAATAACAGTGTTACTAAGCGTTTTAACATAATGATAGATTCTGCCGATGCCTATTTAAAGAAGGATGCCGCAAAAAGCGCAAAATTTATTGGTGATGCATTAAATGTAGAAATATCACCAAGTCAAAGTGCAGAAGCACACGAGGTGTTAGGCGATGTTTATATGTATTGGAAACAGTACGATTTAGCAATTTCGGCTTATAAAATTAGTTTACAAAACTTAGATACACCCTCAGCAACGCTTAAGTTAGGCAAAGCCTATCTTCAAAATAAGGATTCACAAAATAGTATTACCACATATGAAAACATAAGTGAAGACCGATTATCTAATTATGAAAAAACCATTTTATATGAAGGTATTGGCGATGCAAACCTAGAAATTAAGAATATCCCAAAAGCTATAGCTTCTTATGAAAAAGGTTTAAAAACAGCAAAGCAGCATCTAATTGCACCAAAAATTACCGACTTAAATTCTAAAATAGCTCAAGCTTATAATAAGAAAGGTGAAATAAGTAAGGCTAAAAATTATTTTGATAATTCGTTATATCTCGCCGAGAACGAGAATAAGAAACGTGCGGTAGAAGAGAAGGCTAAAGTAGCGGAGTTTAATAGCGATAATCAAGATTATGAGAGCGAAATTCAACTGAGAAAAGAAATTATAAACGATATTTTAGATATTGAAAGAGATTCTATTATCTCAAATGAAAGTCCGTTAACCTCACAAAAACAAAATTACAAAATAGGAAATGCACTCATTTTACAAAATAAAAATGATGATGCTATACCTTATTTAGAAAAGAGTAGAGCAGAAGCCCGTAAAAAAGGGGATCTTGTGGTGGGTAAAGATGTCACAAGAAAGCTGTCTGAAGCCCTAATTAAAAAAGGTAATACTAAAGAAGGACTTGCAATGATAGAAAACTATGAAAACATAGTTGATGAGTTGTATGCCAAAAAAGAGCAAGAATTGTCTCAGGTGGCACGTTTTAGTCGCAATTTGGCAGAGCAACAAAACAGAATTACATCTTTAGAAAGTGACAGAGCATTATCAAAAAGTAAATATGAGCTAACGCAAGAGCGTTATAAGAGCCAGCAACTTATTATATATTCGCTTATAGGTGGTTTATTATTACTATTAGTAACCGCTTATTTTATGTTTAAATATATTAAGCAACAACGGTTGGCTAACAACTTATTGGCTTTAAAATCGTTAAGAAGCCAAATGAATCCGCACTTTATTTTTAATGCACTAAATTCTGTAAATAGTTTTATAGCAACCAATGATGAGCGTACGGCTAATAAATATCTGTCCGATTTTTCGCGTTTAATGCGCTCTGTATTAGAAAATAGTGAAGAAGATTTTATACCCTTAAAAAAGGAAATAGAGTTGTTAGATTTATATACCAAATTAGAACATTTTAGATTTCAAGATAAATTTGATTATTCTATACAAGTAGATGATACTATAGATGTTGATGAGTTTCAGATACCACCAATGTTACTTCAGCCTTACATAGAGAATGCGGTTTGGCATGGTTTACGTTATAAGAGCGAAAAAGGGGAATTAAAAATTTCGGTAAAATCTTTATCAAAAGATGAATTAACCATTACAATCACAGATAATGGTATTGGTAGAGAACGCTCTAAAACCTTAAAAACTGCGCATCAGAAAAAGCAGAATTCTAAAGGCATGAATAATATTAAAAAACGTGTTGCTATCTTAAACGAAATGTACAAAGATAAAGTGGATGTTAGTATAGAAGATTTTCAAACATCAGAAGATGCAGGTACTAAAGTTATTGTAACATTAAAGAAAGATTAAAGATGAAATTAAAAGCCATATTAGTAGAAGACGAATCAAAAAGTAGAGAGATTCTAAGAAATTACATTACTAAATACTGCCCCAATATTACTATAATAGGTGAAGCTGTAAATATTGATGATGCCCTAATTCTTATTAGAAATAACCAATTAGATGTTGTGTTTTTAGATGTAGAAATGCCTTACGGTAATGCCTTTGATTTACTAGATAAAGTAGGTGACATAAATTTTGAAACCATCTTCGTCACTGCTTATAATCATTACGCTATAGATGCATTAAATGCACATGCGTCATATTATTTAATGAAACCAATATCTATAGATGAACTTATTAAAGCGGTAGATTATGTTACAGAAATAAGAACAAAAGAAGAGGCATTACAAGACCAAGTTTTAGTACCCAAAACAAATGCCGTTAGTGGCAAAATTACTATACCGCAACAAGATGGATTTGAGGTTATAGAAACCGCAGATATTATGTATTGTAAGGCTGATGATAACTATACAGAAATATACCTAAACACAAATAAAAAGAAACTCGTTAGTAAAACGCTTAAGTATATAGAAGAAAGCCTAAAAGATGCTAATTTTGCAAGAGTCCATAAGAGTTATTTGGTAAATGTAAACGAAGTTGTTAAGTACGTAAAAGGAAAAGGGGGAAGCGTGGTTTTGAGTAACGGTAAAGAAATTATGGTTTCTGCATCAAAAAAATCAGATTTGTTGTCTTATTTTAGATAAGTTAGCTCTTTAAAAAAAAATGGTTTCTTAAATTAGTTTAGTTTTTCTTATGACTTAATCTAGTTAAAGCAATCAAAGCAAAGCGAAAAATTAAATTAATAATATATAAGGAATTTCACACTAACATTTATGAGGTGCCTTTTTTAAGTAATAAATTATGCCAATTATAAAACCAGTAAAAGGAATACATCCACAAATACCTGAGGATTGTTATATCGCAGATAACGCAACTATTGTTGGTGATGTTACAATGGGAAATGAATGTAGTGTTTGGTTTAATGCTGTTATAAGAGGTGACGTACATTATATAAAAATGGGTAATAAAGTTAATGTACAAGATGGTGCAATTATTCATGCTACTTACCAAAAGTCTCCAACAACCATAGGTAATAACGTTTCTATTGCGCATAATGCAATTGTACACGGTTGTACCATTAAAGACAATGTTCTTGTTGGTATGGGCAGCATAATTATGGATGATTGTGTTATTGAAAGTAACAGTATAATTGCTGCAGGTGCTGTAGTAACGCAAAATACAGTAGTAGAATCTGGAAGTATTTATGCTGGTATGCCAGCTAAAAAAATAAAGGATATTAGCAAAGCACTTATGTCTGGTGAGATTGATCGTATTGCTAATAACTACGTAAAGTACTCAGGGTGGTTTAAAGACTAGTCTTAAGCCTTTTTATTAATAAATCTACATTAGGTATATCATTAAGTATTTCATTGGTTAAAACAACAGTAAGTTGATTGTCTTGAAGTTTTAAAATAGCAGGATATAGCATGTTTACGTTTTTGAATTTAGTTTCAAATTCATCTCTATGATAAAAGTCCATTTCTAAATTAAGGGTTTCTTTGAAAGATTTCCAAATAGCTTTTTCAGTAAAAGTATCATAGGTTAAAGCACATAAGCTACAGGTATACGTTGACGGGCTAAATAATTTATGTCCAGCATGTAATATGGCGTTTAACTTTCCGGAATTAGCATTGTATATAAATAGTAATTTCATTTTGAAGCTTTGCTAAAAATTAGAATAACTAACGTTAAATTTATGATCTAATATTGCGTTTAGTATTTCAATACTACCATTAGATAGTAGTTTAATAGAACTGGTATTTGTAATTACATTTAATAAACCTTTCGTTTCTAAAATAGCCTTTGTTTGCTTTGCTACAGCTAAACCAGAATCTATTATTTTAACATGCTTAGGAAGCATATTTGTAAGCATAGGAATAAGATAAGGATAATGTGTACAACCCAATACTAAATAATCTATATCTGCCATTAACATAGGTTTTAAGTAGAGTTGTAGCAAATCTCTCATTGCTTTAGAGTCTAGTTTACCAGACTCTATAAGTGGCACAATACCTTCGCCTATTTGCTCTATAACTTTTATTTGATTGGTGTATAAATCTAAAGTTTTATGAAATAAATCACTACTTAGTGTGCCTTTAGTTGCTAAAATACCAATAGCTTTAGATTTTGTGTTTAATGCTGCAGGCTTTATGGCAGGTTCTATACCAATAAACGGAATCGTATAATGCGATCTTAAAAAAGAGATGGCGTTTGTTGTAGCTGTATTGCAAGCAACCACAATTATTTTACAACCCTTTTTAATAAGTAGCTCTGTGTTTTTTATACTAAGTTGTAGAATTTCAGATTCTGACTTGTTTCCGTAAGGTGCATTTTTACTATCAGCTAAGTATATAATAGATTCATTGGGTAACAATGCATTAATCTCTTTAAAGATTGATGTGCCACCAATACCAGAATCAAATATGCCAATAGGTTGATTACTCATTAGTACAAAAATAAAAAAGCCACTTTATGTAAAGTAGCTTTTTTATTTAATTATTTGTTTTGAAAACGGAAATTAAATCCCCATCTCTGCTTTAACGTCTGCGATTAGATCTTTTCCTCTAGCTATTATTAAACCTGAAGCTTCTAATACATAGTCAATGTTTTGAGCTGCTGCTACTTTTTCAATAGCTGCTTTTGCTTTTTCAGTAATAGGCTTTAAAAGGTTAAAACGTTGTTCTTCTAATTTCTTTTGAGCCTCTTGTCTGTATTGTGTTAAGCTTTGTTTCATACCCTCAACTTCTTCCATACGCTTCATGTTAGTCTCGTCTGTTTGAGCTGCTGCTTCACCATCATACTGTTGTAACTTAGTTTCTAATTCTTTTAAAGACCCTTGTATAGTTGCCTCAAATGTTTTACCAAGTTTGTCTATTTCTGCTTGTGCCGTTTTAAATTCTGGCATAGCTTCAATAAGTGATTGTGTGTTAATATGTGCAATTTTACTTTGTGCATCTACAAAACTTGTTGCTCCGATGAAAAGTGCTGCTGCTAATAGTAACGATTTTAAATGTTTCATTGTTTTAAATTGTATTTGTGTGTTATAATTATTAATTGTTTTCTCCTTCTTTTTTAGCCTTAGCTATTGAGTCGTTTTTCTTAATTTGTTTTGCACGCTCGTCTCGTGCTTTTTTTCTGTCGTCAATAATTTTTTGCTTTTTGGCCTGTAGTGCTTTTGCACGAGCTTCTCTATCCTTTAATTTTTTCTGACGTTTTTCCTCTAAGATTTCTGCTGGTGTTTTAGTTTTTTTAGGTTCTATTTTAGTAGAATCTGTTTTTACTTCAGCTTTTACATTTGTGCTATCTGCTTTTATAATTTTCTTACCAGAAGCGACAGTGTCTTTAATTTTAATGTTTTTGTCAACTTCATTTGTTTCTGTTTCTTTTGGCTCAGTAACCTTTCCATTTCTAGCATCTAAAGCTTTTTGTCTGCGTGCTTCTGCTTCTTTGCGTTTTGCTTCTCTAACTTCTTCTCGTTTAACACGTTGTGCTTCTAAAGCTGCTTCGCGTTCTGCACGCTTTTCTGCCAAGTTTTTTTCTCTTGATGCTTTTTTCTCTTCTAATGCCTTTTTACGTTCGTCTAGCTCGCTATTTAGAACAGGCACGACCTCTTCCTCTTCTAATTCTTTTCGTTCTTTCTTAGATTTTGCCTGACTCCTTTTAGATGATCTTGTAATTGTTTTTAGTACGCGTTCACTAATATCATAACGCTCTGCAGAATACAACATTACTACATCTGCAGATTTATCAAAGATAAAATCATATTTACCAGCTTTTGCAATGTCTTGTACAGCTGCAAATATTTGATCTTGTATAGGTTCAATTAACTGACGTTTCTGAATCATTAAATCTCCATTTGAGCCAAAACGGTTTTGCTGATACTCTATTATTTCTGCTTCTTCAAAAGTAATATCTTCTAAACGTTCTTCGTAAAGTTCTTTAGTTAAAAGTACACTTTCATTTTCAAGTTCTTTTTTCTTTTGTTCTATTACAGCTAACTTTTTTTCAATTTCAGTTTTCCATTGTAAAACCTTTTTGTCTAGTTGTGTTGACGCTTCTTGATATTCAGGTACGTTTTGTAAGATATATTCAGTATCAATGTAGCCTATTCTAACACCACGTTGTGCATTTGTATTGAGACTTACAAAACTTAATATAGTTAGTAAAAAAAGAACTCTGAATTTCATCGTTGTGTGATTTTAATTTTTTTGAGACATCTCTAATAATTGTAAAAAACCAAATTCTCTTTGTTTTGGAGTTTTAGTACTTCAAAGTAACGAAATATATTACTAAAAATTTTAACACTCAATGAAATTCTTAATTAGGTGTTAGAAAATATCGTGCCAAACTTAAAATTGTTGTCCAATAATAAAGTGTGTTTCCCATCCGTTTGCTTCTATAGCTCCTGGTACAGGATCAAATCCGTGTCCAAAATCTATACCTAATAAGCCAAAGGCAGGCATAAATATTCTAAGTCCAAAACCTGCAGATCTATTAAGATTAAACGGGTCAAAATCTTTAAAATCGTTTAGAGATCTACCTGCTTCAACAAAACTTAAAGCATATATTTTTGCTTGAGCGCCTAAAGTAATAGGGTATCTTAATTCTAAAGAGAATTTATTGTATATAGAACCACCATCTACATTAGATAAAGATTGATTAGGATAACCACGAAGTTGTACAATTTCTCTACCGTCTAATGCAAAGTTACCGAGTCCGTCACCACCAAGAAAGAAACGTTCAAAAGGAATAACTCCTCTTGCATTGTTATAAGCTCCTAAAAAGCCAAATTCCATACTAGGTCTTAGTACTAATTTTTTAGCCAACTCTGTGTACCAATCTACTTTAAATTTAACTTTGTAAAATTCTAACCATTTAAATCGTTCTTGATCTATTTCTCCAATACGTGCAAAATCATCTGCATCTGTTGGGTCTAAATTATCGCGTTCATCTTTTAAAGCGTCATAATCTACACCATTAACAAGTGAGTATGGGAAAGAGAATTTCGCTGAAGCTGAAAAACTAGAGCCACCTGTTGGGTATATAGGATCTGTATAAAGATTGTTTCTACTTAAACCAATGGTGTAAGATAAGTTGTTAGATGTACCGTTACCAAATGTAAATAAGCCTGTGTTATAATTCTGTAAATCGTAATGCTGGTAGCTTAACGCTTGCGATAATAAGAAATAATCATCTGGTTCTGTTAAACGTGTAGATAAACCAACGGTTAAACCTGTAATATTAAAACGTCTAGATTTATCTGCTCTTCGTGTTTGTGGATCGAATAAAAACTGTCTAGAATGTGAGATTGAAGTAGATAACTGAAATGGTTTTTTACCTCCTAACCATGGCTCACTAAAAGAGAAACTATAGGTTTGAAAAAACTGACTAGCTTGTAATCTTAACGCCAAACTTTGACCATCTCCTCTAGGCACTGGTTGGTAAGCTTCTTTTTTAAAGATATCCTTAATTGCAAAGTTATTAAAAGATAGGCCTAAAGTACCAATAAAGCCACCACCACCATAACCACCTTGTAGTTGTATTTGACTAGAGCCCTGTTCTACAACAGAATAATCTACATCTAAAGTTCCTTCAACTGGGTTTGGATTTTTTATATCTGGCACAATTTGCTGAGCATCAAAAAAGCCTAATTGACCAAGTTCTCTTATGGTTCTTATAATGTTTGTTTTTCTGTATAATTCGCCCGGACGTGTTCTTATTTCTCTATAGATGACATGGTCATTAGTAACATCATTACCTCTAACTGTTACATTATTAAAGTAAGCTGGTTTACCCTCAGAAATTCGTATTTCCATATCAATGACGTTTCCGTCTGCACTTACTTCTACAGGGTTTATAGTAGAGAACATGTACCCGTAGTTTTGATAGGCATTAGTTAAATCATCTGCATCAGGGTTTTTAGAGTTTGCAATACGTTCTCTAAGTTCTACACCATTATAAGTATCACCATCTTTAATTTTTAGAATAGAAGATAAGTATTGGTCTGTGTAGACTGTATTACCAACATAACTAATTTTCCCGAAGGTGTATTTTTCACCCTCTTCGACTTTAATATCTAGACTTATTGTTTTTTCATCATTATAAATGATAGAATCACTTATAATTCTTGCATCTCTATATCCGTTTTCTTTGTAGTAGTCGACAAGGCTAACAAGGTCTGTTTTAAAATCTTCATCTATATATTTAGATCGCTTTAAGATGCTTAAAGGACTAAGGCTTTTTTGCTTTGTGTTAGACATGGCCTTACGAAGCTTTTTAGACTTTATTTTTTCGTTACCCGAAAAATTAATTTTTTTAATTTTTACTTTTTCACCTTTGTCTATTTTAATAAACATGTTTACACGTTCTTTTTCTACAGAGTCAATTACTTGTGTTGTAACAATTTTTACTTTGGTGTTTAAAAACCCCTTCTCTTTGTATTTATCGGTAAGGAAGTTTCTTGTAGTGGCTAGAAGATTTTCAGTAACCTTGGTTCCTGTTTTTAAGCCATTTTCATTAATTACTTCTTCTTTTTTACCTTTTCTAATACCATCTAGACTTAACTCTAAAAGTTCGGGTAAGTCAGATAGATTTATCTCTAAATCTGCTTTGTTACCATCAATATTTATAATGTAGATATCTATACTACTAAAAAGATTAGATTTCCAGAGTGTTTTAACAGCATTAGCTATTTTTTCTCCACCTATTTGTATCTCCTCGTTTTTTCTAAGTTTAGAATATGCAATTATAGTTTGTGGACTAAAGTTAGTATTTCCGGTAACACTAATTTCTTTAATTAGGTATTTGGCACCATCAGTTTGTGCATTACCAACAAGTGTAATTGTGAAAAATACTAATGTGCAAATGAGTTTAGTAAAGGTATTCAATACTATTGAGTTAGGTGAGTTGTTCGCTTGTTTTTCCAAATCTTCGTTCTCTGTTTTGATAATTTATCAGGGCTTCATACAGGTCTTCTTTAGTGAAGTCTGGCCATAAAATATCTGTAAAATATAATTCTGCGTAGGCAATTTGCCATAATAAAAAGTTACTTATTCGTTGTTCACCACTTGTGCGAATAAGTAGGTCTACGTCTGGTAAATTTTGCGTGTAAAGATGCTTATTTATAATTGATTCGTCAATACTTTCAGCGGAAATTATATTATTTTTAACTTTAACTGATATTTCCTTAATAACATTAACAATTTCTTCGCGAGAACCATAGCTAAGTGCTAAGGTTAATGTCATATTTGTATTATTTTTTGTCTTTTCAATAACGTCTAAAAGTTCGCTGTGTGCTTTTTTTGGAAGGTCTTTTAAAGACCCTATTGCAGAAAGCTTTATATTATTATCTTGTAATGTTTTTATCTCTTTTTTTAGAGATTTTACTAGAAGCTTCATTAGGGTGCGTACTTCAATTTTTGGTCTGTTCCAGTTTTCTGTAGAAAAAGCATAAAGGGTTAAGTTTTTTAAGCCTAACTCAGCACTTGCTTCTACGATTTCTCTAACAGATTTTGTGCCATTTTCGTGCCCAATTACACGCAAAAGTCCTTGTTGCTTAGCCCAACGGCCGTTACCATCCATAATTATGGCAACGTGCTTAGGAAGTTTTTCTGTATTTAGTTTTTCTTTAATGCTCATTTAAAAATTGCAATAACAAGGTCTTCTACCAAAGGTGTAAGTTAATGTAAATCCTGTAAATACATACCAATCATTACTATTTGTGTTTCCAAAGCTTAAAGGTTCTGCGGCTACATCATCTGGTACGCTTCCATCTAGTTCATCAGAGAATACATATCTGGCCCCAATTTCGCCAGCTAAAACTAAATGATTAGTAATACTTTGTTTGTAGCCTATTGCCATGGGTAGTCCATATGCCCAGCTAGATGTGTTTTCTGATGTGTAGATTCCGTTGCTCTGAAAGAAATAATTATCGTGGTGTGCAACAGATATCCCTGTGTATAGGTAAGGTGTTCCTTTTGGGCCAGAACTATGCAGATCAAAATCCCAAAATGTAAATTCCATACCTGCTGAAATTTCTACAATACTGTTGTTAAAACTGTAATTACGTTGAACACGTCTTGGGTCACTAGATTTACTGTCTATACCTTCTAGGTCTGTAAAAATAATAGAAGCTCTAAATGAGTGTCTCGTACTTCGGTTCCATTTAAAAACGGCACCAATTGCAGTTTGGTTTGGTGCTATATAATCTGTAGCACCAACATCTCCAATAAAATTACTACCACCAGCAAAAACACCAATCTCGTAGATTTGTGCATTACTTGTGAAGCATAAAGATATGCTGAACATAAATAGGATTAGATGCCTCATAAATTTTTAAAAGTCTGCAAATATAACAATTATGACTAGCTATAACAATTTGGTGTAAATAGTCTTACAGAAAACAGATTTTATAGTTATTTATTGTCTAGTTTCTGCGATCTTCTCCCCAAAGCAATTTTTTTCTTAAGGTATCTAAAAAGGTTTCGTCTAATAGCTCAACCATTTTTATAACAAAATCTGCTTTTTTTACAGTTACGGTAGTTGTATTAGATAGTGTAACAATTCTTGAGTCTAAAGACATTAAAAACTGATCTTCTCTTCCTGTTATTTTAAGTTTTACACTTGTGTTATCTGGTATAATAAGTGGTCTCGCACTAAGATTGTGAGGTGCTATAGGTGTTAATGCAAAATTGTTAGCGTCTGGTGTTATAACTGGTCCGCCACAACTAAGAGAGTAGCCAGTAGACCCTGTTGGTGTAGATAGTATTAAGCCGTCTGCCCAATATGAGGTTAAGTATTCGTCATTAAGGTGGGTCTCAACCGTAATCATGGATGTGGTATTTTTTCGGCTAATTGCAATTTCATTTAGTGCAAAATTTGTGTCTAAAATATCGCTATGTTCTGGTGAGGTTTGTACACTTAATAACGAGCGCTCAGAAATTTTATAGTTGCCCTTAAATATTTGGGCTAAGGCTTTTGCAATCTCATCGGTTTGTATGGTTGCTAAAAAGCCTAATCGACCTGTGTTAATACCAACAATAGGTATGCCTAGATCTCTTACGTAAGTTATAGCTCTTAAAATAGTACCATCACCACCAATACTTATTAATAAATCATAACTGGTGTCTAATGAATTAAAGGTTTTTACTAGGGTGCTATTTTTTGCCTTATTATTTTGTTGACTTAAAAAAGACGCTTCTATATAAGTGTCTACTTTAGAGACTAAAAGTACTTCTAAAAGAATTTCGAATGCTTTTTGAGTGGCTTCCTTTGTGTAATTTTGACCGTAAACTGCTACTTTCATTAATTACATGTTTAAATATTTGTCTAGATATTGCGAGCGGTCTTTTAGGCTTTCTATGTAAGCATCTTCTTCGTGGCCAGAGACAATAATATAGCTATAACGTCTAAAGGTCTGGATGATTTCATTTAAACTAGAATTAGCAATTTTTAGTGTTATTCTAACCAAATCACCATCCATCTTAGAAATAAATGCACCTAAAAGTTTAGCGTCGTTAGATTCTACTATTTGGCTAATTTCACTGAAGGAATAATCGTTAATACCTTTTTCAACAATTAAAATACCACCTGGTTCAGCCAAAAAAGGTGTTTCATTAAATAAGTGTATAATATCGTTTAATTCGTAATAGCCTAGATACTTGTTGTTAGTGTCTAAAATTGGCATTATGTTAGTGTCGTTTTTTGCAAAAGCCTCAAGTACATCTAGCCAAATAGTGTTAGGTCTTACAAAGAAACCCTCTATAGCGTAATTACATTCTTCTAAAACCTGTGTTTTTTCAAAACAGTGCGCATCATTTTCAGAAATGCAACCTAAATAAACCCCTTCATTTTGAATAGGTATATGAGAATACGTTAACTGATTAAATAGCAACTGTATGTCGCTAATTTTGTCAGTTATATTAACGGGTTTAATATCATTAATTATATAATCTTGAAGCTGCATAATAGGGTCTTAAATATCTTGCAAATTAATCAAAAATTACGATAATATGCGTCTTCTACTTTGTATTTTTGTAACTTAAAATAGGGTAAAAATGACAAAATTAAGTGTTAACATAAATAAGATTGCAACGCTAAGAAACAGTAGAGGTGGTGATTTGCCCAATGTTGTTCAGTTTGCAAAAGATGTACAGCGTTTTGGTGCGCAAGGTGTAACAATTCATCCAAGACCAGATGAGCGCCATATACGTTATAAAGATGCTTTTGATTTAAAACCTGAAGTTTATACAGAATATAATATTGAAGGGAATCCAATTCCTAAATTTATAGATATGGTGTTGCAGATAAAGCCAACACAGGTCACTTTAGTGCCAGATTCTGTAGATGCTATAACGTCTAATGCTGGTTGGGATACCATAAAGCATAAAAGTTTTTTAGAAGAGGTTATTATAGAGTTTAAAAATAATGGCATTAGGACTTCTATATTTGTAGACCCAGATTTACGTCAAATAGAAGGAGCTAAAAATACAGGTACTGATCGTATAGAATTGTATACAGAAGCGTTTGCACACCAGTATGGTTTAGGTAATAAAGAAGCTATAAAACCATATGTAGAATGTGCAGATCTAGCAAATACCATGCAATTAGGTATAAACGCTGGTCACGATTTGTCTTTAGATAATATTAAATTCTTTAAAGAAAATATTAATGGCTTGCTAGAGGTTTCTATTGGGCATGCTTTAATCTCTGAGAGTTTATACCTTGGTGTAGAAAATGTTATAGCCCAATATTTAGATAAGTTAAAATAATATGACTTTACACGCAAACATACTAGGAGAAGGGAGGCCATTTATTATTCTACATGGTTTTTTAGGCATGGGTGATAATTGGAAAACATTAGCAAAACAATTTTCAGAGCGTAACTTTCAAATACATCTTATAGACCAACGTAATCATGGCCGTAGTTTTCATACGGAAGATTTTGATTATGAGATTATGGCAGAAGATTTAAAACAGTATTGCGACCTTAATAACTTAAAAAATATTATACTTTTAGGACATTCTATGGGTGGCAAAACAGCAATGTTGTTTGCTACAAAATATCCTAGTATGGTGCATAAATTATTGGTTGCAGATATTTCGCCAAGATATTATCCTGTGCATCACGATGCTATTTTAGAGGGTTTAAGTAATTTAGATTTTACACAGCTAAAATCTAGAGGTGAAGCAGATAAAGCTTTAAGTAACTATGTAACCGAAGCAGGCACCCGTATGTTTTTACTTAAAAATTTATATTGGGTAGAAAAAGGCCAGCTGGGACTTAGAATAAATCTCGACGTTTTAAAAGCACAGGTTTCAGAAGTTGGTGAAGCACTTCCTATACATGCTACGTTTCAAAAAGAGACCTTGTTTTTACGTGGAGACCGGTCAGAGTATATAGGTGAGGCAGATGCATCACTTATTCATCGCCATTTTCCGAAGTCAGAAATAATTACAATTGCTAATGCAGGCCATTGGTTGCATGCAGAAAATCCCAAAGATTTTTACACGGCTGTTATTAATTTTGTATCTTAACTATTAATAAAATTAAAGTTATGAACTTAATAATGAGATTGCTAATAAATGCTTTAGCGGTATTTATTTTAGCCCATGTATTAGATGGTGTAACTGTAAATGGTTATTCAGGTGCTATAATTGTGGCTTTAGTGCTGTCTATTCTTAATATTTTAGTAAAGCCCATTTTAATAATTTTAACGCTTCCGGTAACTATACTTACATTAGGTTTGTTTTTATTGGTTATTAATGCTTTAATAATAGGGCTTGCAGATACGCTTATAGATGGTTTTGAAGTTTCTAGTTTTTGGACCGCAATACTATTTAGTGTTTTACTTTCACTATTACAATCCGTACTGCAATCAGTACTTAAAGATAAGAAAAAGTAGCTTGTAATCAAACGCTTAAAAGTAGTGTTGGGTTGTGAAAAATATTGTATTTTTGCAACCCAATTTTAGTTTCAAAAAGAATGAATATTACAAGAGAAAACATCGATGCATTAAATGCAGTTGTAAAAGTTGATATCGCTAAAGAAGACTACAGTGATAAAGTAGAGAAAATCTTAACAGATTACCGTAAAACTGCAAACATTCCTGGTTTTAGAAAAGGCCATGTGCCAATGGGAATGGTTAAAAAGCAGTACGGAAAAGCCGTATTAGTAGAAGAGGTAAATAAAATGCTTCAAGACGCTCTTGGTAAATATTTAGTTGAGGAAAAGTTAGATGTTTTAGGTAATCCGTTACCAAAAGCACAAGACGATTTAGATTGGGATGCTGAAGCATTTTCATTTGAGTTTGAATTAGGTTTAGCACCACAATTTGATGTAAAGCTAAAAGGAAAAAAAGCAATTACACATTATAATATTGTTGCTGATGATAAAATGATCAACGGTCAGGTTGAGAATATTCAAAAACAATATGGTAAAATTATTTCTCAAACTGAAGTAGCTAAAGATTCTGAAATCACAGGAACTTTCTCTAACGAAGAAAAAGAAATTGATAATTCTACAATGATTACTTTAGATAAATTGAAAGGAAAAACAAATCCTAAGAAATTTATTGGTGCTAAAGTAGGAGATGTTATTTCATTAAAAACAAAAGGCTTATTTAACGACGATCACGATTTAATGACGTTTTTAAAAGTAGCTCACGACGATGCTCACGGACTAGATGTTGAGGTAACGTTTAAAATTACAGAAATTAACGGAAGAGAATTAGCAGATTTAGACCAAGAATTATTTGACAAGTTATTTGGTAAAGACAAAGTAACATCTGCTACTGAATTAAAAGAAAAGATTAAAGAAGATTCTGAAAAGCAATTTGCTCAGCAAGGAGATCAAAAACTTTTAAATGACGTTACTGAGTATTTAGTAGAAAATACAAAATTTGATTTACCATCAAACTTTCTACAAAAATGGATGCAGACTGCAGGCGAAGAAGTAATGACAGAGGAGCAAGCAAAAGCTGAATACGATAAGTCAGAAAAGAGTATGCGTTACCAATTAATAGAAGGTAAACTTATTCAAGACCATAAATTACAAGTTCAGTTTGAAGATTTAAAAGCTTACGCAATGCAAATGATAAAAGGACAAATGGCTCAGTTTGGTCAAATGAACCCTTCAGATAAAGAATTAGAAGATATTGCAGCACGTATATTATCAAACCAAGAAGAAGTAAAACGCTTGTCTGAGCAATTGATGAGTCAAAATTTATTAGGTTTATATAAGACTGAAGCAAATATTAAGGCAAAAGACATTACTTATGATGATTTTGTTAAAGAATTCTACAGTTAAACGTTATTGAATAAATTAGTATCTTTAAGGCGTAGAACTAAAAAGTTTTACGCTTTTTTTTTAATAAAAAAATTATATTAAAATATATGGACTACGGAAAAGAATTTGAGAAATTCGCTACAAAAGATCAGGGTATAAATAGTAACTATTACAGTAAGATTATAGAAAGCATGTACCCTTCAAACATGACGCCAAATATTATTGAAGAACGTCAAATGAACATTGCCGTTTTTGATGTGTTTTCGCGTTTAATGATGGATCGTATTATATTTTTAGGTACAGGAGTAAACGATCATGTTGCTAATATTATACAAGCACAGTTATTATTTTTACAAAGTACAGATTCTTCTAAAGATATTCAGATTTATATTAACTCACCAGGTGGGTCAGTGTATGCTGGTTTAGGTATTTATGATACTATGCAGTTTGTAAAACCAGATGTAGCTACAATTTGTACAGGTATGGCAGCCTCTATGGCAGCGGTATTATTATGTGCTGGTGAAAAAGGAAAACGTTCTGCATTAACACACTCTCGTGTAATGATACACCAAGTAAGTAGTGGTACGCAAGGCCAACTAAGCGATATGGAAATTGCATTAAAAGAAACTATACGTGTTAAAGAAGAATTATATTCAGTTATTGCTAACCATTCTGGCCAAACTGTAGAGCAAGTAGAAAAAGATTCTGATAGAGATTATTGGATGCGCTCACAAGAGGCTTTAGAGTACGGAATGATTGATGAAGTATTAACACGCAAGTAATTGTAATTAGTAACGACTAAAGATTTTTAAATTTAAAAAAAGTAAAAAAATAGAGTTCTAAAAAGTCTTTAATGACAAAACTGTCACTAAGTACGCAGTAAAAAATCTTTATTAATTAAAAGGTTTTCGACTGTGCTCTAAATGGTACTAAAGTTGTCTTTACAGAGCCCTTATTTATATTAAGAAAAGATTATGGCAAAAGAAGAATTAGAATGTTCATTTTGTGGAAGAAAAAAGCCAGAAACTAGCTTATTAATTGCAGGTTTAGACGCGCACATTTGTGACCGATGTATAGAACAAGCACATGGTATTGTAATAGAAGAATCTAAACAATCTGGTAACACAGAGTTAAGTGCAGAGTTAATGCTTAGAAAACCTAAAGAGATTAAAGGCTTTTTAGATGAGTACATCATTGGGCAAGAATACACAAAACGTGTTATGTCTGTAGCTGTTTATAACCATTATAAACGTTTATTACAACCACCAACAGATGATGATATTGAAATACAAAAAAGTAACATCATTATGGTTGGCCAAACTGGTACTGGTAAAACATTAATGGCAAAAACAATTGCTAAAATGTTAAACGTGCCATTGGCAATTGTAGATGCTACCGTCTTAACAGAAGCAGGTTATGTGGGTGAAGATGTAGAAAGTATTTTAACGCGTTTATTGCAAGCGGCAGATTACAATTTAGAAAAAGCAGAACGTGGTATTGTTTTTATAGATGAGATTGATAAAATTGCTCGTAAAAGTGATAACCCATCTATAACTAGAGATGTCTCTGGTGAAGGCGTACAGCAGGCTTTATTAAAGTTATTAGAAGGTACAGTTGTTAATGTACCACCAAAAGGTGGCCGTAAACATCCTGATCAAAAATTTATAGAAGTTAATACAGAAAATATTTTGTTTATTGCTGGTGGAGCTTTTGATGGTATAGAGCGTGTTATTACAAAACGTTTAAATATGCAGGCCATAGGTTACAGTTCAATTAATGCTGATGATACTATAGATAATGATAATATTTTGCAATACATTATACCAAAAGATTTAAAAGATTTTGGTTTAATACCTGAAATTATTGGTCGCTTACCTGTGCTAACACACATGGATCCGTTAGATTCTAAAACCTTAAGAGCTATTTTAACAGAACCAAAAAATGCTATAATAAAACAATACAAAAAATTGTTTTCTATGGATGAGGTAGATTTTACAATTACAGAGGGTGCTTTAGAGTACATTGTAGGTAAAGCTATAGAGTATAAACTTGGTGCACGTGGTTTACGCTCGTTATGCGAAGAAATATTAACAGAAGCTATGTTTGAGTTACCAGGATCTGGTGAAACTAAACTAAACATAACCAAAGCTTATGCAGAAGATAGATTGTCTAAAACTACATTGAAAAAGTTAAAGGCGGTGTCTTAAAAAAAGAGCTTTTTATTTAAATAAAAAAAAGCCATAATTTCTAAATTGAAATTATGGCTTTTGTAATAACATCGGATTGATTAATATAATATTGCATGCAATATTACGAGTATTAAAGTATTGAGGGTTAAATAATTGATAGCACATTTATTTGATGCTAATATATAACTCAAATTAACTTGCTGAACTTTTTTTTAGCTAAACTCTCACAAATAGTCGTTGTGGAGATTTAAATTACTTTTTATAACGTTAAAGTGTACTAACTTTTAGTCTTATCAATTTTAACTTTGGTAGCGAGTTGTAAAACTTCATTAAAAGCAACATCTGTATTTGTATTATTAGATTGAAACTCTACCATAGCATCTTCAAAACCAGCTTTTATTGTTTTTAGGTGGTAGCCTTCAAACGGTCTAATTTTAAAACTATAGGTGGCATCTTTACCAGTAATTTGGCGCTCTACTTCTTTACCGCTACTATCGTATAAGATAACTATTGTGTTTGGTATGGCATTACCATCTTCTTTAACTACGATACCCTCTAGGTTTTGGTAAATGGCTCTTGCATTAAATCTATACATGTTAAAACGTTGGCCAACATTACCTGCGTTAGAAGAAAATACACCTGTGTCTTCATCTATTAGCATAAAAGCGATATCGTCTCTAATAGAATTAATTTTTACCCCTAAATTTCTAGGTTCTGTATAATTTAAATTTCTGTGGTTGTTAGAAATAAAAATATCAAAACCTCCTTGGCTGTTGTGGCCTTTAGATGAGAAGAATAACTCGTTACCACTTTTAGACGTGTGCGGGTATTTTTCATCTTTTTCAGTGTTTATAGTTCTTCCTAAATTAATAGGCTCGCTTATGCTGCCGTCTGTTCTTATAAATGATTTGTAAATATCAAAACCACCAAAACCACCTTTCATATTTGAGGAAAAATATAAAAAATTACCATCACTTGAAACATGAGGGTTTTCTATAGAATAATTTTCGCTACTAATACTAATTTGTTTTTGGTTTATCCATTTTCCGCTAGAATTTGGTTTTAAATTGGCCTTGTATAATTGGTAGTTTTTTGAGTTTTTGCGAGTACTGTTAGTGTAGTAAATTGTAAACTGATCTGGTGAGAAGGATACTTGCCCTTCATTACCTTTACTGTATAGTATTCTACTAAATAATAATGGTTGAGATAAATCTGCTCCTTTATTAATGTCAGAACAAAATAAATTATAATACGGTTGTTGTGTGTTTTTGTCGGTACCATTACCAATAGCCCCAATCTTTTTAGAGGATACCATTACTAGCTTATTTCTAAAAACAGCACTTGGTATTTCGGAGTATTCAGAGTTTATTTTAGAAACATTTACGTCAAAAATATAACCGCTATCGTTGTTAGGACTTGTTTTTTTATTTTTTACAGGATCGGTAGAAATTGTATTGAAGAAAAAAAGTGTAAATACAGTCAATACTAAAGTAAAGGGTGACTTCATATTGTGAGGGTGGTTGAATTAATTGCCTCTAAATTAGTGCATTATAATTCTTAACATATTTTATTAGATGTATGGCTATTTTTTGCCGATGAAAGGTGTGTTTTGTTTTCGTTTCAGATTTTAAACTAAACGTTTTCAGTAGATTAACTTTGTCGTTTTACGTTTTGTTTAATTGCAATAATTCGTCCACATAATCTCTAGAGTTTGATAATCTTGGGACTTTATGTTGTCCGCCCAACTTATTATTTTTTTTCAGCCAATCATAAAATAAATTTGGTCTTGCACTATGTATTTTTGGCTTGTTAAGGGTTATGTCATTAAAGCGTTTTGCCTCGTAATCTGAGTTTAAAGATTTAAGTACGTCATCAAAAAGCATTTCAAAATGAGGCATATCTTTAGGAGGTGTTTTAAATTCTATGATCCACTCATGAGCTCCTTTTTCTTTACCGCTCATAAATATTGGTGCAGCTGTATAATCTACAATTTCAGAAGCTGTAAGTTTGCATACTTTTTTTAATGCGTCTTCTGCATTTTCAATAATTAATTCTTCGCCAAAAGCATTGATGTGGTGTTTTGTTCTGCCAGAGACTTTTATTCTATGCGGATTTATACTTACAAAACGTATTGTATCTCCTATTTTATAGCGCCAAAGACCTGCATTTGTTGTTATAATTACGGCATAGTTTTTATTAAGTTCTACATCGCTTAAGGGAATAATTTTTTCATCTATTTTGCCATACGTATCCATTGGGATAAATTCATAGAAAATGCCATAGTCTAACATTAGTAAAAGATCACCCGAATAATTTTGATCTTGTATGGCAAAGAAACCTTCAGAAGCATTATAGATTTCGTAATACTTAAACTGTTTTTTAGGTAATATGTCACGGTATTGTTCTATGTAGGGGTTAAAGCTAACTCCACCATGAAAATACACTTCAAGATTTGGCCAAATATCAAATAAACTGTCTTTTCCTGTAGTATCTAAAACATTATTAAGCAAAACTAGCATCCAAGAAGGTACGCCAGCTAGACTTGTTACATTTTCATTTATGGTTTCATCTACAATAGCTTGCATCTTTGTTTCCCAAGCACTCATTAACGATACTTTACTGCTAGGTGTACTACTATATTCTGCCCAAAAAGGCATGTTATCTATAAGAATTGCGCTTAAATCACCAAATGCAGTGCCATTTTCTTTATAAAGTTCTTTGCTACCGCCTAGTCTTAAGCTTTTACCTGTAAATAATTGAGAATCTTCATTGTTGTTTAAGTACATACACAGTAAATCTTTACTGGCTGCATAATGACAATCTTCTAAAGATTCGGTGCTTACGGGTATAAATTTACTTTTAGCATTTGTTGTGCCGCTAGACTTGGCAAACCATTTTATAGGTGTTGGCCAGTAAATATTTTGCTCACCGTTTCTAGATCGTTCTATTGATGGTTGTATGGTTTCGTAATTAACAACAGGTAGGCGTTCATTAAAATCTTTGTAGTTTTTTATAGATGCAAAATCGTATGTCTTTCCTATTTCTGTGTCTTTAGCAATTTTTAAAAGGCTAAAAAGTAGTTCGTTTTGTACTTCATTAGGGTATTTTAAGAACAATTCAATTTGGTGAATACGTTTCTTTAAGAACCAAGAAGCAATAGAATTTACAATAGGAATTGGCATGGATTAGCTATCTTTACTCGCTCAGCGAAATTTAATACATTAATTATTGTTTCTAATTTTAAACCTTTTTATTTAACAAGTTATTAGGTATTGCCTTAATAAGCTTGTTGCTAAAAATACTAAATTTCTTTTATGCTTTACACAGGTGTACTCACTAAAATGCAAACAGAGTTTTTAGAGCCTATTCAATATTACTTGGTTTTTAAAAACGACTTTATTCACGTCAACCAGTTATTAAACAAACCTTTTTATATAAAATTGGTTGGGGAACAGTGTTTAAGTTGCGGACTAAACAAATCTATTTATAGGCAAGGGTTTTGTAAAAATTGCTTTTTTGATAAACCATTTGCAGGTGATTGGATAATGCGACCAGAACTGAGTACTGCACATTTAGATAAAGAAGATCGCGATTTAGATTACGAAAAACATGTACAGTTACAACCTCACATAGTTTATTTAGCAAATTCTAGCAATGTAAAGGTTGGCGTAACAAGAAAAAGTCAAGTGCCAACACGTTGGATAGACCAAGGTGCGCACGAAGCTGTAGAAATTGTAGAAGTGCCTAATCGTTATCTTGCAGGTATTACTGAGGTCGCTTTAAAAGATTTTGTAGCAGATAAAACCAATTGGAGAAAAATGCTAAAAAATGATGTTGAAGATGAAAATCTACTAGAGTGGCGACAACGTCTAAAACAGTATATACCAGATGAAGCCAAACCGTATTTTATTGAAGATAATGAAGAGACTCATATGCATTTTCCGGTGGAACAGTATCCTTTAAAACCAGCGAGTTTAAACCTAAAAAAGCAGATTGAATATGAAGGTAAACTAGTCGGTATTAAAGGGCAATATCTTATTTTTGAAGATAATACTGTTTTTAATATTAGATCTAATGAAGGCTTGGTGGTAAATGTGAATATTTAAAGCAGCATTATATTTCAATATTTTAATTTGTAATGCTTTTGTTTATTTAAACAAGGATTTTTGTCTTTTAGAATTCTTTACAAAACTGTCATAGACGCTTTAAATAGCAGTGAAGTTTTAGATTTTTATTTAGCTTTAATAAAAAGACTGTTAAAAACTCTTACTGCTTATTTGTATAGCTCTTCTACACTTTTACTAATTAGTGTTAAGTTAACTAACGTGTTCCGTAAACTTAATGTTTAGTTGCGTGTTTTACTTAACGGTTATACTTGTCACTCATTTTTATCTTTACAGTTTATAAGACTTCACAAGATAATTACATTACCAATAAAACAGTTACGTAATTATATAAAGGCATACCAATATAGCCTCTAAATATAAAACTGGTGGCAAAAACTACAGGTTGAAAAGAGGAGATTAGAGTCAACAAAAAAAGAGCAATATTTCTATTGCTCTAATGTATGTAGATAAGACTACGTAAATCTATACGTTTTCTGCGTCTCTTAATCCTTGAATGTATTCAGCTTTCTGAACTTCTCTTCTTCTTTTTACAGATGGTTTCGTAAAATAACGAGACTCTCTAAGGTTTTGCATAATCTGCACATTTCTGTGTTTACGCTTATAACGCTTAAGAGCACGTTCTATATTTTCTCCTTCTTTAATTTCGATTTTAATCATGTATCGATATATTTTTGTTATCTTATTCTTGCAAATGGTCGGCAAATATATGCTAACTTATTCAAAATAAAAAATTAAATATTTAAAATTAACCTAAATAGGTTTTTAATATTTTACTCTTGCTTGCATGGCGTAATCGTCTAATGCCTTTTTCTCTAATTTGTCTTACACGTTCGCGTGTTAAGTCATAGATACTTCCTATTTCTTCTAGAGTCATAGGTGGCTGATCTCCGATGCCAAAATTCAATCTAATAACATCACTTTCTTTTTGTGTAAGCGTTTCTAACGCGCGCTCTACTTCAGTGTTTAATGATGCTTTCATTAAATCTCTATCTGGTCTTGGTGATTCGCTAGCGCTTACAACATCGTATAAACTAAAAGTTTCGCCATCTTTTAGTGGTGCATCCATAGATAAGTGACGTCCAGAGTTTTTCATAGACTGTTTTACCTCACGCTCACTAATATCTAGTTCTCTTGCAATCTCATCTGCATTAGGTGGTCTTTGGTTTACCTGCTCTAAATGCGAGTATGCTTTGTTTATTTTATTGATAGTACCAATTTTGTTTAATGGTAGTCTAACAATACGAGATTGTTCTGCTAATGCTTGTAAGATGGCTTGTCTAATCCACCATACTGCATACGAGATAAATTTAAAACCTCTAGTCTCATCAAAACGTTTTGCTGCTTTTACTAAGCCTGCATTACCTTCATTAATTAAATCTGGAAGTTTTAAACCTTGATTTTGATATTGCTTAGCAACAGAAACAACAAACCTAAGGTTAGATGTTGTTAATTTATCTAATGCGACCTGATCACCCTTTCTTATACGTTGAGCTAATTCAACTTCTTCGTCAGCAGTAATCAATGGTATTTTACTTATGTCTTGAAGATATTTATCTAACGATTTATCTTCTCTATTGGTTACTTGCTTGGTGATTTTTAATTGCCTCATATATCCTCTTTAAATTTAGTGAACCCACATTATAACCTTATTATTTAGAAAAGCAAACAAAAATGCAATTATTAGTTGAAATTAACTAAAATTAGTCTTTTGAAGACTTAAAAAGCTAGTTCTTGGTAGAATCTTGTGCTTTTTTATCTTTCTTTTTTTTCTTGCCTCCTAAAAGATTGCCGAGTGCATTTTTTACTTCGTCTTTTATTTTGTCTCCAGCATTGGTTTTTGATGGGTCTGTTTTTGTGTTTGTAGAATCTGTTTTATTGTTGTTTGAGTTTCCTCCCAAAAAGCCTCCTATTAAATCGTTTACTTTGTTTTTTCCTTGTCCATGTAATTTTTGCTTTTGTATCTCTATTAATTGTTTGGTGAGGTTAGACACTCCGCTTGTTAAATCTGTAGTAATATTGGGACTTGTAAATGTGCCGCCAATATTTGCTGTTATAGGCACTGTAATTTTATCGACATCTTTATCATTAATTTTACCAACCATGCGGTTAATTTCGCTGCCTAAGTATTTTGCAGGTACTTGCAATACAGCACTGTAATTTATACTGTTAGAAAAGCTATGAGAACCAGATATTACAATAGGGATATCTTCATACTTTACCGTAAAAGGTTTTACAGAAACTTGGCCATTATCAAAACTGAGTTTTGTCTTAATGTCTTTTAAATCTAGTTTATCTAAATCTAAAAATTTAAGCTTACTGCTTAATCCGGCTAAAATGGCACTTTCGTTGGTGTTAATCTTATCAGTTAATACTTCTGCTAGTGCATTACCAGTTATAGTTGTTAAATCTGGTGAGAAGCTACTATCTAAAAAGCCACTTATGTCTATTGTAGAATTTAATTTACCTTGTAACACTTTAGCAATAGGGGCTAAAAATTTCAGCATTTCTAGTGATTTAAAAGACTGCGAAATATCAAACTGTTGCATGGCAAGTTGCATATTAAAAGTTGGCTTAGCGTCTTTTGTAGATACGTTGCCAGAGATGCCTAATTTGCCATTAAACAAATCTGTAGTCATATCTTTTAAGTTTGCGTTTTGATCTTTTATAAGCAACTGTCCTTTTACGTTTTTTAAATTTAGATTGTCATAAATTACTGTCTTTGCATTTGCGGTAATTGTACAGTCTAAAAATGCAGGTATTTTTAAAGACTCAGCACTAGAGGTGGTTTTGTTAGATGTTTTAGTAGCTTTTTCATCTTCAACCATAAAATCTGATATAGCAAATGTGTTAGAGTTAACATTAAAATTACCTTGAAGCTTTTTGTCGCTTAATAAAAACCCAAGAAGATTATTTATGGTACCTGTGGCATTAAAATCGCTTGTTCCGGTTAAAGCATCAAAGCTGTTTAAACTTACAATACCTGGCTTAAATGTTAAATCTGCTTTATTAATTTGAATTGGATTTACAATATCTTCAGAAGAAAATATAAAGTCAGAAATAGAAATGCTGCCATTATTTTTTATACGTTGGTACGCATTGGTTTCTATAGCATTCATATCAAAAGTCGTGTTTATTTTTCCTTTTAAAACGCCACTTAATTGATTTTCTAATTCTATAGGATAGGCTTTTGAGATGTTTGCTAAGTTTAAAACACCATCTAAATTAGCATTAACAAGCATATTGCCTGTTACGTTTTTAATATGCGCTTCAGACTTAAAAACGTCTTCATCTATTTTAAAATTGAGTTTATTTATATCTATAAACGTATCATCTACGTTACCTGTTGTGTTTTTTACAGACGCATTAATCATTATGTTGTTAACCCCTTTAGGTAAATTTGGGTATTTAAAAGCGGCATTATCCGACTGCATATTTATATCTAAGGTTGGGATAGTATCATCAGAAAGCAAGCCTTTTATAATGCCATTAACCGTAAAATTTCCGGTGGTATTTACATTTTCTATATTCTTAGCATACGCTTCTGGGATTACTGCAAGAAAATCTTTAAAAGACGATTCTGGATTTTTAAAAGTGATATCTATTTGTTGCCCTTTTTCAACCATTTGTACATAGCCTTCAAATTCTAAAGGCAACGCATTTATAAAACCCTTATTCTCTTTAAAGGTATATTTTTGCTGCGCTAAATCTAGATCTATAAGCGCACTTAACTTAACAATAGTATTGCTTAAGTAGGTTGTGCTATCTACAGATACACTTATTTTCACTTCAGTTTTAGTGTCTATTGCCGATAGTTCACCAGAAAAAACACCTTTTCCGTTATGGTTAATTTCTGTAGCATAAAATTGGGTGTTGCTGGCCTCGTCTATATAAGTAAGGGCACTATTGTTGAGTTCGTAATTTTCTATATCAAAACTAAAACCACTAGAATTGGTGTCTACAGATTTAGTTGTTATTTCACTTTCTTTAGTAATATCATAGTTAACAGAACCATTTTTGTTGGTCTTTAGAGTTAATAATAATTCATCTGCAATAATTTCATTTATAACAAGTGGCGCTTCAGCTCCTTTAAAAATTTCGCCAAGAGGCATTTCAAAAGATAGTGATTTTGCTGTAGCTAAAGTTTCGTCTTTAAATGGTGCGCGATTTACAATTTTTAAGCCTTTTACACTTACTTCAGCTTTAGGAAAACTACTAATTAAACTTAAACTTATATCATCAAAGCTTACATCTGCATTTAAGTTTTTATCTGCATAATTCTGAACAATCGCATCTATTTTAGATTCTAAAACAAATGGTATGGAAATGAGTATAGCAATAAAAAGTAGTAATACGATTCCAATAATTTTGAAAATTTTCTTCATAACAAGTTTTGTAGTGTTAAAATAGCTTATGTATAATCTACGAAAAGTAAGATAAAATAGACGCTTAGCATCTAAAGTTTAATAAGATTTTAAGGTTTTAGACCAAGTTAATTTCTTCGTTAACTTTTAGTTTAAATCGTTTTCTAAACAGATAGACACCAAAGTATAAAAATGGTGTGTCTAATGCAGCAACTAATACCTTAAAAAGAAATCCACTTATTAGCAAGCCTTTAAAACTAGACCAAGGTAAAACTTCAAAATAACAGAGTAATGTTATAATTGCTAGTGTGTCTATAAATTGTGATAACCAGGTCGAAAAATTATTACGCAACCATAAGTGTTTGCCTTTGGTTAGGTTTTTCCAGAAGTGGTAAATTTTTATGTCTATAAATTGTGCAAATAAATACGCAAGCATACTAGAGCCAACGGCCACAATAGTTTTGCTAAACACCGTGTTAAACGTGGCATTATTTACAGGTGAGTTTTGTAATGCGGGCACATAATCTGCAACTAAAATTATACCTACCGAGAATAAAGATGCAAAAATACCAGCTATCACCATATCGTTAGCGCGCTTTTTGCCATAGATTTCACTCACTAAATCTGTTATTAAAAAGGTGATTGGGTAGGGCAAGATACCAACCGAAATCTCAAATAGTTTAGAGTCAAATATTTTAAGATCTACGGGATACCAATAAAAGAATTTTTGAAATATTAAGTTTGAAACAACAAGCGATGTAATAAATAGGGCACCTAATAAAAAATAAATACGTTGGGCTAAAAGCTTGTCTTTTAAAGGCATTGAAAATTGTCAATAAATAGTTGATGTAAAGATAAAGTATTAATTATTCTTTTAGTTATTTTGTTGATGAGTTAGAGATTTGAAAAAATATACAGTATTGCATTTAAATTTCTTAAACGAACCAATTCCGTTGAAGAACGGAATCTTTTGACTTATGACACCAACCAAAGCCATCTACATAGCATTAGGAAGTAATAAAGGTAATAAATTGCAATATTTGCAGACTGCCGTTGATTTTATATTTGAAAAAATTGGTGGTATTAAAAAGATTTCAAAAGTCTATACAACACCTGCATTAGGTTTTGAAGGTGATGATTTTTATAATGCCTGTATAATGGTTGAGTCTGCGTTAAAGCCAAAAAAAATACTTAAAGAACTCCAGACTATTGAAGCTAAGTTGGGTAGAGTTGCTAAAACAACTGTAGGTTATGAGTCTAGAGAAATAGATTTAGATATTTTATTTTTTGAAGATGAAATTATTGAAGAAAAACATCTAATAATTCCGCACCCTTCATTACAATTGCGAAAATTTGTACTACAACCTTTGTTAGATATTGCTAAAGATTTTAAACATCCTATTTTTAAAAAATCAATTAAAATTTTATTAGAAGAGTGTGGTGATGCATCTTTAATAGAGCCTATAAATATTTGGTTAAAGAATCCTAAAAAAGCATACACGTTTGGTAATTATAATTACATAGCTATAGAAGGTAATATTGGTGCAGGTAAAACAAGTTTGGCAAATAAAATTGCGCAAGACTTTAATGCAAAACTTATTTTAGAACGTTTTGCTGATAATCCGTTTTTGCCAAAATTTTATAAAGAACCAGACCGCTATGCGTTTACTTTAGAAATGTCTTTTTTAGCAGACCGTTACCAGCAGATAAGTGATGACTTATCGCAGTTGGATTTGTTTAAAGACTTTATGGTGAGTGATTATGACGTTAATAAATCGCTAATATTCTCTAAGGTGACTTTGCCAGAAGATGAATTTAGGTTGTACAGAAAATTATTTTACCAGGTATATAAAGATATTGCAAAGCCAGATTTGTATATCTATTTATATCAAAACACAGAACGATTGCAAGCAAACATTAAAAAGCGTGGGCGTAATTACGAAAAAGATATAAAAGACGAGTATTTAGAAAAGATAAACACGGGTTATTTAGATTTTTTAAAAAGTCAGCCAGAAATGAATGTGAAAATTATTGATGTTTCGGGTAAAGATTTTGTAAAGTCTCGCGAAGATTATTTAGGGTTACTTGACGAAATTTCAAACCATTTTCAAAAAAAATAAGCACTAATATTTTAATTCTTCAATTAGCTTGCAAATGTATTGGGCACTTTTTATGGCTCCCTCCATTTTACCACTAAAGGTTGCTGAGGTTTCTGTACCGGCTATATAAAGTTTCTTATTTAAAAAAGGTGTTTTGTAAATGGCATGCCCATTATTAGTGTGCGGAAAAACAGAGTTATTATAATTGGCGTAAGTAAAGGGTTCTTTTATCCAAACAAGTTCTTCATAAGCGGTGTAGTTTTTAACGCTATCACCATAATATTTTTTTAACTGGTTTGTAATTAAAGTTAGGCGTTCTTCTTTTGTGATTGAAAAATAATCGCTTTTTAAGAAACCTTTTAGTGCATATAGGTTGTTCTGGTAATTGCTGTGGTCATAAAATTCTGTTATTGGGCCAGCATTGCTAAATATAGTGCCACTTAGATTGTTTTCTTTCCAAAAAGGGGTACTGTATTTTAGTCCTACTTTTATAGAATCTCCCATCCAAGTATGGGTGTTTTGCATTATATACTTAGCTTCTTTTGGCAACTCTGGGTGCACGGTTATAGTGCTATCAAAAAGGTTTGGTGGCAAGGTAGAAATTACCAAACCAGATTTATAAACACTAGTGTTGGTTTTAAGGTAAACAAACGCGTTCTCTTGGGTAATAGAAGTTACTATTTCATTATGTTTTACCTCAGTTGGTTTAATATGTTGGTAGAGTGTGTTTATTAAGTGAGATGTGCCACCAACGAGTCTGTAACTACTTTCATTGTTTTGAGGTAAAGCTACTATTTGATGTTTGCTATTAGGTTGCGGCTCATATATAGCTGTAGCGCTATAGTGTTGATTAAATGTTTTTAGCTTAAGCTGTTTAAGTAGTTCTAATACCTGAGTATGTTGATTAGAAAACCAAGTAGCACCTAGGTCTAAAGGTGTATCGTTGTTATTAGTTTGGGTGTATATGCGTCCGCCCAAACGTTCTCTAGCTTCTATAATAGTTATTTTAATATCCTTATCTCTAAGAAGATAGGCTATGGTAAGACCTGTTAAGCCTGCGCCAATTATAGTAATATCAGATTCAATAATATGCATTATTTTAGATTTAAAAAGGCTGATATAATTTTGTTACAATTCTGCCTTTATTATTTTCTAGATGATATGTTTGTAGTGTTTTTTCTTCTTTAAAAATTAAATTAAAAGGTGGTGCTGTTAAATCAACTCCGCTGTTGTGTTTTAGTCTTATGCCTTGTCCGGCAATAATATTTTTATTCGGAATAAAATCACCCACCGGAAGATGTTCGGTGAGAATAATATATTTAAAACTATTTAGTTTTTTTATTATTTTTTTAATTTCATTATTAGATAAATGTTGCAGTACTTGTCTTAATATAATGCAGTCTGCTTTTGGAAGTTTAGCTTCAACAATGTCTAAGCATTTAAACGTGAGGTTAGCTTCTTTAAAGCGGGTTTTATTTCTTTCAATAAGCGATTTTACAATATCTAGTGCTATATATTGTGTGCAGTAAGGTGTAAAATGTTTACCTATGTTAAAATCGCCACAACCTAAATCGCAAACGGTCAGCGAATTTTGATGGAATTGTAAAAAACTAATTACACTATCTAAATAAGGTTCAACAATTTTTGGGTTATGAGAGCCATTACCAGAGTAAAAATCAAATGCTTTTCCGCCCCAAAGTTTCAAATCATAGATTTGGTTCATTACATCTTTTGTTGGCCAAGGCTGTTTTGTTTTTTCTTTCATAAGATTTCTCGGCTACGCTAAAAATAACAGCTGTTATAATTCTTTAACTATCAACTTAGAAAATACATCCCAAACTACAACACCACAACTTACTGATATATTTAACGAATGTTTGGTGCCATATTGTGGGATTTCAATTACCACATCACTAGCGTCAACCACATTTTGAGCCACACCTTTAACTTCGTTGCCAAAAACAAAGGCATATTTTTGATTGGGTTGAGGTTTAAAATCGTTAAGCATTGTTGCCTCTTTAGCTTGTTCAATTGCGCATATTTTTACGCTATCTGCCTTCAGTGTTTTAATAACGTCAATGGTGTTTTCTGCATACTCCCAAACTACTGTTTCGGTGCTGCCTAGGGCCGTTTTTCTAATATCATTATGTGGTGGTTGTGCTGTAATACCACAGAGGTATATTTTTTCTATTAAAAAAGCATCACTAGTTCTAAAGACAGAGCCTATATTATTTAAGCTTCTAATATTATCTAAAACTATAATAATAGGAGATTTTTCAGCAGCTTTAAATTCTGAAATATCTAGACGCTCTAATTCTTCGTTTTTTAGTTTTCGCATTTTTAACTTTTAGAGACCAGCGAGGTTCTTAAAACTTTTAGGTCTTGTTTAAATTTCTAACAAATACATTTGTAAAGCACACTCTAGGTGATAATTTTAATAACAAACTTAAATGCTGTAGTACCTTGAGTAGACTTTAAAGGGTGTAAACATATATCTATTTTATCAACACATGTAAATAACTTATAGTTTTTCAGTTTCAATAAACATCAAATTATAAGTAAATTAGCACACTTATATTTTTCACAAAAATAGAATTTAAAACTTAAACTACCATTGGCAAAAAAAGTAAAAAAAGAAACACCGTTAATGAAGCAGTATAATGCAATTAAGGTAAAATATCCTGATGCATTATTATTGTTTAGAGTTGGTGATTTCTACGAAACCTTTGGTGGTGATGCTATTAAGGCCTCAAAAATTTTAGATATTATCTTAACAAAGCGTGGTGCTGGTAGTGAGAGCGAAATAGAGCTAGCAGGTTTTCCGCATCATTCACTAAACACGTATTTGCCAAAGTTAGTGCGTGCAGGTGAGCGTGTCGCAATATGCGATCAGTTAGAAGATCCTAAACAGACAAAAACTATAGTAAAGCGTGGTGTTACAGAATTGGTAACACCAGGTGTCGCTTTTAATGATGATATTTTACACTCTAAGTCTAACAACTTTTTAGCTGCGGTTTATTTAGATAAACAACGTATTGGTGTGTCATTTTTAGATATTTCAACAGGCGAGTTTTTAACCTCTCAAGGTAACGCCGAGTATATAGATAAGTTACTTCAAAATTTTAGTCCAAGTGAAGTTTTAATTTCTAAACAAAGCCGTAAGCTGTTTTCTGAAACCTTTGGTAATGATTTTCATACTTTTTATTTAGAAGATTGGGTGTTTCAAGCAGATTATGCGAATGAAACATTGCTTAAGCATTTTAACACAAAAACACTTAAAGGTTTTGGTATAGATGATTTGTATGAGGGTATAATAGCAGCAGGTGTTGTGCTTCATTATTTGGGTGAAACCCGCCATAATAAACTAGAGCATATTGCTACAATTTCTAGAATTGCAACCGATGATTATGTGTGGATGGATAAATTTACCATAAGAAATCTAGAACTGTACAATTCTACCAACGCTAATGCGGTTACCTTAATTAATGTTATAGATAAAACCATATCTGCAATGGGTGGGCGTATGCTAAAGCGTTGGCTGGCTTTGCCGCTTAAAAATGCAGAAAAGATTAAGCAACGTCACCAGGTTGTAAAATATTTATTAGACAATGCGTCTGTTTTACAAAAAATACAGGGGCAGGTAAAGCATATTGGCGATATAGAGCGGTTAATTTCAAAAATTGCAACAACCAAAGTAAGTCCACGTGAGGTAATTCAGCTTAAAAATTCATTAGAAGCTATTGTGCCTATTAAGTCTATTGCAGAAACTTGCGATAATGAGGCTTTAAAAGTATTGGGTGATAATTTGCACCGTTGCGATTTGCTAAGAGAAAAAATTAAAGAAACACTAAACGAAGAAGCACCTGTGAATATTCTTAAAGGCAGTACTATCGCTAGTGGTTTTAATGATGAACTAGATGAACTTAGGGGTTTGTCGCAATCTGGTAAGACCTATTTAGATAGTATGCTAAAGCGCGAAAGTGAGCGTACAGGGATAACCTCGTTAAAGATAGCTTCAAATAACGTGTTTGGGTATTATATAGAGGTTAGAAATTCTCATAAAGATAAAGTACCTCAAGAGTGGATACGCAAACAAACCTTAGTAAATGCAGAGCGATATATTACAGAAGAACTTAAAGAGTACGAATCAAAAATATTAGGTGCCGAAGAACGTATTTCTGTAATTGAGCAAAGATTATTTGCAGAATTAGTGCAATGGATGCATCAGTTTATAATATCTGTTCAGCAAAATGCGCAACTTATAGGCCAGTTAGATTGTCTTTGTGGTTTTGCAACTTTGGCAAAGGCTAATAAATATAATTATCCAGAAATTGATGATAGTTTTGATTTAGAAATAACAGAGGGTCGCCATCCTGTAATCGAAAAACAACTACCAATAGGTGAGTCTTACATTGCAAATAATCTGTATTTAGATAGAGAAGCGCAGCAAATTATTATGATTACAGGTCCTAATATGTCTGGTAAGTCGGCTATATTAAGACAAACAGCATTAATTGTGTTATTAGCACAAATAGGAAGTTTTGTACCTGCTAAAAGCGCTAGAATAGGATTAGTAGATAAGATTTTTACTAGAGTTGGGGCAAGTGATAATATTTCTATGGGTGAATCTACCTTTATGGTAGAGATGAATGAAACGGCTTCTATTCTTAATAATATATCTGACCGAAGTTTAGTTTTGTTAGACGAAATAGGAAGAGGAACGAGTACGTATGATGGTATTTCTATAGCCTGGGCAATTAGCGAGTATCTGCACGAGCACCCTTCTAAGCCAAAAACACTTTTTGCAACGCATTATCATGAGTTAAATGAAATGACAGAAACCTTTGGGCGCATTAAAAACTTTAATGTAGCTGTGAAAGAGTTAAAGGATAACGTTTTATTTGTACGTAAGTTGGTAGAAGGAGGTAGTGAGCACAGTTTTGGTATACATGTTGCAAAAATGGCAGGTATGCCTCAGCAAGTCATTAGGAGGGCTAATAAAATTCTTTTAAAATTAGAAAAATCGCATTCTAGCGAAGAGTTAACCGATAAAGTAAAAACCCTTAAAGACGACTTACAGCTTAGTTTCTTTAATTTAGATGATCCTTTATTAATACAGATAAAAGACGAAATATTACATACAGATATAGACACATTAACACCTGTTGAGGCCCTTATGAAACTCAATGAAATTAAGCGAATGTTGGTTAAAAAAACGGAAGTTTAAATTTTTTTAAATTTTTTGTAAAAAAGGCTTTGGTTTTCTAAGAAATAATTTAAATTTGCATCCGCTTTCAGGGCGAAATAAGTTCATTACAAAACTGCGAAAGTAGCTCAGGGGTAGAGCATCACCTTGCCAAGGTGGAGGTCGTGGGTTCAAATCCCATCTTTCGCTCTATTTTTTAAATATACCAAGTTGATTACAGCTGTAATCAAGACGCTGAAGTGGTGGAATTGGTAGACACGTTGGACTTAAAATCCAATGTCCATTAGGACGTACGGGTTCAAGTCCCGTCTTCAGTACATATGAAAAGCCGAAACGAAAGTTTCGGCTTTTCTGTTTTAAAAAATATATGTGATGTTTGTTGTTATAATGACTTTGAAACAAAATAAATCACTTCTCTAAGATTATCCTTTTTTAATATTTTGTTAGACTTCTCAATCAATTAAATTTTATTCAATCTATTTAATAGTGATTTATCTGGTTTATATTTTAACGATTCTAAACGGTTTGTTAAATTGCTGGGTAAGAAAAAGGGAAACTGCTACAAATAACTATTTAGTTTTAGACCATATTTATATAATAAAATAACAGTTTTATATGGGTCTAATGAAGCTGTATTGTTTAATCTTTTGGGTATTTGTAACTATACATTATAAGATATTGACTATACAGAAGCCTTTCAAGTTATAGATATTACCTATATTAGTACCTTTACAAGTGGCTTTATTGTTTACAATAATGTGCCGTTGTAATTAGATATATTAATTAAAGTACAGTTTCAAGATGATTATAATTCGTAAAATTATTTTTTGTTTTTTAATACTTCTTGGCGCAATTGGTAATACCCAAGAGTTGCCACCCATACAAATATTTACAACACAAGACTATAGTGCAGAAGACCAAAATTGGGCTATTTCACAGTCTGATAATGGGTTTATTTATGTGGCTAACAACAAAGGCTTACTAGAATATAGCGGCTCTAATTGGACGTTATACCCATCTCCTAATGGCGACATACTAAGGTCTGTAAGTGTTGTTGATGGTAAAATTTATACAGGTGGCTATAGAGATTTTGGTTTTTGGACTAAAAATGAGTTTGGAAACCTCTTTTATACATCACTTTCAAACAACAATGATTTTATAATAAATGAAGATGAAGAGATTTGGGGAATAATAGATATTGAAGGCTATATTCTTTTTCAATCTTTAGAACGCATATACATTTATGATATCTCTCAAGAAAATTTCAAGATTATCGATTCTAAAACAAGAATCAATAAAATCTTCAGTGTAGATGGAACTATTTATTTCCAAAAAAATAAAGAAGGTCTTTTTAAAATAGAGAACGGTGAGGAAGTCTTATTGTTAACATCTAATAAAATTTTAAATGCTAGTATCGTCAATGTCTATAAAACAGATAATGGCTTATTGTTACAAACTAAAGAGCGTGGTTTTTTAGTGTTTAAAAATAAAAAAATTACCAAATGGAATATAGCTGCTAATGACGTTTTGTCTAATTTAACTATTTATAGTAGTATTAGATTAAAAGACGGTAGTTTTATTCTAGGTTCTATTTCTAATGGTATTCTTCACTTAGATGCTAATGGCTCAATTTTATTACATATAAACCAAGCTTATGGTTTAAGTAACAATACTATTTTGTCTATAAAAGAAGACAGTCAAGGCAATATTTGGTTGGGTTTAGACAATGGTATTAATGTTTTAAATCTTAATTCAGCCTATAAAGTATATAAAGATAAACAAGGCGTACTAGGTACTATATATACTTCTGCAAAAGCAAATGGCTACTTGTATTTAGGTACAAATCAAGGACTTTTTTGTAAGAAATTGAACGCTAATTCAGATTTTACTTTTATAGAGGGTACTGAAGGCCAGGTTTGGTGTTTAGAATATTTGTATGGTTCGTTATTTTGTGGTCACGACGAAGGTACTTTTTTGATTAATGATAAGAAGGCTACAAAGATTTCTAATGAGTTGGGTGCTTGGACTATTAAAGAAATATCTAATCATCCAAATCTTTTAATTCAAGGAAATTATAAAGGCTTAAATATTTTAGAAAAAGTAGGTGATACTTGGCTTTACAGAAACAAGTTAGAAGGGTTTGAGATATCATCACGGTATTTAGAGTTTTCTAATTTAAATGAAGTTTTAGTTAGTCATGAGTACAAAGGTGTTTATAAAATAGAAATTGATGATGCGTTTAAGACTGTTTCATCATATCAAAAAATACCTATTAAAGAAGGTGTCAAATCTAGTATTTTATCTTATAATAATTCAGTTTTGTATTGCTACCAAGAGGGATGTTACTATTATAAGGATGATGTATTTAAGAAAGATGCTATGCTAAGTAATTTATTTAGCGAATCAATATATTCTTCAGGTAGATTAATACATGATTTAGAAAGCAAAAAGCTTTGGGGTTTTACTAAAAATGAAATAATATATATTGAATCAGGAAATCTATCGAGCGAGCCACAAATAAATAGAATTTCTATACCAACTGAAATTCGAAAAAATAAGTTAGGATTCGAAAATATATTGCATCTAGATGATAACAACTATCTCATCGGTACTACAGAAGGTTATTTAATTCTAGATTTAAATAAACTAGATAGAACAGCACATAAGATTTACTTAAATAAGATTTCCTATAACTCTCGTAATAATCAATTTATTCCCATAGATCTTAGTGAAACCATTAGTTTAACAAACAATAGCAGTAGTATTCAATTTAAATTTAGTGTACCTAACTATAATACATTTTCTACATCTAGTTACCAGTATAGATTAAAAGGAATCTATAATGAGTGGAGCAGTTGGTCAACTAACTCTGAAGTTTATTTTGAAAATTTACCCCATGGCGAGTATACATTTGAAGCCAAAGCTATGACGGGTGGTATATTAACTAATAATATAGTTTCTTATAGTTTTGAGGTGCAGAAACCTTGGTATTTAAAACCATTAGCAGTTGCTTTCTATGTTTTTATAGCTTTAGGATTTGTTTTTTTACTACACTATTTTAATAAAAGATACTACAAGAAACAAAAGATAAAACTCTTAATTAAGAAAGAACGAGAGCTAGAACTAGAGCAATTAGAAAGTCAAAAACAACTTATGCAGTTTAAAAACAAAAACCTTAGGTTAGATATAGACAATAAAAACAGAGAGTTGGGTATGGCAACAATGAATTTGGTAAAACGTAACGAGTTGCTAAATAATATAAAAGGTGAATTGTCTAACACCAAATCTTTAGTTGAAATAAAAAACGTTATCAAGCTTATAGATTCTAACCTAAACAACACAAGCGATTGGAAATTATTTGAAGAAGCGTTTAACAATGTTGATAAGGATTTTATGAAAAGAGTAAAAACACTACATTCTACAATAACACCAAACGACTTAAGGTTATGCGCTTATTTAAGACTTAATTTATCTTCAAAAGAGATAGCACCTCTACTTAACATCTCTCATAAAAGTGTTGAGGTTAAACGATATCGTTTGCGTAAAAAAATGGGTTTAGATCATAATCAAAGTCTTTCCAATTATATTATAGAGCTTTAGTAGTGTTCTAAACACTTTTTTATTATGTGTAATTTACAATACATTACCTATACAATTGTTGTAATTAGCTATAAATGTTAAATTTTGTTAATAACTACTCAGCCTTTGTGTATTATGTAAAATTTATGTTTTTAATTGGTTTTTTCGCAATGTAAGTTGCTGTTCTTTAAATTGTATATTTTTTGTATAGTTGGTAATTAATTGATTTTCTATCTTAAAGTTTTAAGTTGCAGTATCTAATTTGACTAATTATGAAACTAAAATTTTTTACGCTCTTTGCTTTTATTTTTGCAATGACAATCAACGGGCAAAATGTCGATGTAACAGGTGTTGTTACAGAAGCGGCTTCAGGGCAAACCTTACCAGGTGTAAATATTCTTCTTAAGAATTCAGCCAAAGGAACTTCAACAGGTTTTGAAGGTGAGTTTACACTAAAAGATGTACCATTAAATTCTGTTATTGTTATTTCTTACTTGGGTTTTCAAACACAAGAAATTATTGTAACCAATAATAAGCCTTTAGCTATTGCCTTACAAGACGATGCAGAGTCCTTAAATGAAGTTGTTCTTATTGGTTACGGAACACAAAACAAAAAAGAAGTCACAGGAGCAGTTTCTGTCGTGTCAAGCGAAACTATAGAAAAATTAAAACCTACACGAATAGAGCAAGCGTTACAAGGACAAGTAGCAGGTGTTAATATAGTCTCAAACGGTGGTTCGCCAGGTGCAGCTTCTACAATTAGCATAAGAGGTATTTCTACAAATGGAGATTCTAGACCTTTAATATTGGTAGATGGTACTATTGTCGAAGATTTGAGTGTTATTAATCCCAATGATATTGATACTATAAATATACTAAAAGATGCAACAGCAGGTATATATGGTGTACGTGCTGCAAATGGGGTTATTTTAATAACGACTAAATCTGGTAGAAAAAGTATGCCATTAACCATTGAGTATAATGCTTATGGTGGTGTACAAGAAACAACACGAAAATTACCACTTTTAAATGCTACCGAATATGGTCTTCTTTTAAATGAAGCTTCAGTTGCAGGTGGGCAACTGTTGCCATATCCTAATACGGGTAATTTAGGTCAAGGTACCAATTGGCAAGATCAGGTATTTCAATCGGCACCAATTTTTAGTAATGCTATAACACTTAAGGGTGGTGGTGAAAAATCTACATACGCTTACGGTAGTTCTTTTTTAACACAAGACGGTATTGTTGGGGGTAACAAATCTAAGTTTACGAGATTCACTAAACGTGGAAGTTATAGTTTAGAATTTTTAGAAAATTTTAAAGTTAGTACTGGTGTAACTTGGACGCATACTGTTAGAAGAACTCTACCAGAAAATGGTATTGGTTCTGTACTTTTTAATGCTATAAATATGGCGCCGACTTTAGCACCAAATGCTGCTGCTAACGGATTAGGTTTTGAGGTGGTAAATCCACTAAAACAAATAGATAATACTTTTAATAGAAGTTTAGTAGATAAGATTAATGGTAACATTAATCTGTCTTACGATTTTCTAGATCATTTTAAAGCGCAAGCAAGCTACCAATTTAATTTTTCTAGAGTAGATAACAGATCATTTTCTCCAATAGTAGACTATGGTATACAAGGTACCGTAGATAAGGTTTTTGATGTAGAAAGAAGTCAGGTTTTTCAAGGTGATCAATTTTTTAGAGATTACACATTCGATGGTTTTTTAACCTACGAGAATACGTTTAATGAAGATCACAATGTAAAAGCATTACTTGGTACGTCTATATTTAAAACAACAGGGAGTCAAACTGGTTTTGTTGGTTTCGATATACCAGATAATGCCATATCTAATGCTAACCTAGAAAATGCGAGTGGTATACAAAATATTTTTCCTAATATAGATACGCGTTTTGATGCACGTCTATTATCGTACTTTACAAGATTACAATACAACTTTAAAGGTAAATATTTATTCTCAGCGGTTTTAAGACGCGATGGGTCTAGTAATTTTGCTCCCGAAAATAAGTTTGGTTTCTTTCCATCTGCATCTGCAGGTTGGGTCGCATCAGACGAAAGCTTTTTAGAGGATAGTAACTTTATAGATTTCTTAAAATTTAGAATATCTTACGGTATTGTAGGTAATGATAGAATTCCACCTTTTAGATATACTTCGGTTTTAGATGGTGAAGGTGTATATGTTTTTGATGATGCTTTAACCTTTGGTACAACACCAGGTGCTCTAGCTAACCCAACTATTAAATGGGAAAAACAAAAAACGTTCGATGTTGGTGTAGATATGCGTTTTTGGAGAAACAAGTTTGATGTTACTATAGATTACTACAGAAGACGTACAGAAGATTTATTAGTAGCACCACCGGTATCTGGTATTTTAGGTGCTAGTGCGCCGGCATCAGGCTCTCCTGTCATTAATGCCGGTATTGTAGAAAATAAAGGTTTCGAATTTGCTGTCGGTTTTACAGAGCAATTTAGTAAAAACTTTAGGTTTGGTTTAAAATATAATGTGGCCACTTTAGACAATAATGTGGTTTCAGTGAGTGGCTCGGGCGACTTTGTTCCTGGTGGAGCATTTGGTATCGGTCAAGATGCACCATCGCGTATGGAAGCCGGAAACCCTATAGGTTATTTTAGAGGATTTAGAACTAACGGTATATTTCAAAATCAAGCACAAATAGATAGCTCTCCAATACTTAATAATAATACACAACCAGGAGATTTAATTTTTGTAGATATTAATGGTGATGGTATTATTGATGATAGTGATAGAACTAATATTGGTGATCCAATTCCCGAAGCTACAATGGGTCTTAATCTAACCTTAGACTATAAAAACTTCGATTTTGGTGCTTATGCATTTGCGTCTATAGGAAATGAGATTGTTAGAAATTACGAAAGAAATCTACCCAATACCAATCGTACAGTTCAATATTTAAACAGATGGACAGGTGAAGGTTCAAGTAATAGTTTTCCAAGAGTAACAACTGGTGCAACAAATAATATTTTATTTTCCGATTTTTATGTAGAGGATGGTTCTTTTATTAGACTGCAAAATGTACAACTAGGTTACACGTTATCTTCAGAAACTTCAGAAAACTGGGGTATTAAACAACTTAGATTCTATGTGTCTGCAAGTAACTTATTTACGTTAACAGAATATAGTGGTTACGACCCAACAGCCTCAACTGGTGAGCCAATAGGTGGTGGTATTGATTATGGATTCTATCCTAATCCAAGAACATATTTAGTAGGAATGAACTTAAAATTTTAATAAGACAATGAAAAATTTAAAAATCAAATACGTCTTTATAGTATTAATTATCATGGCTTCGTGTAGTGATGATTTTGTAGATGTTCAATCAAACAACGAAAATTCTGAAGACTATTTTAATTCAGAAGAAGATTATCAGCAGGCTCTAATTGCTGCTTACGATCTGTTACAGTCTAGTTACTTAAACGTTATGCTAGGTGAAATAGCTTCAGACAATACTTTGGCTGGTGGTGAAAACGCTAATGATGTTGTAGGTATACAAGAGGTAGATGATATGGTGCATACCTCAATAAACGAGCAAGTTAGAAATATTTGGCAATGGATGTACGCAGGTGTTAATCGCGCTAACTATATTTTAGAATTTCAAAATAAAACAGACTTTCCTGGTAAAGAAGGGGTTTTAGCACAAGCAAGATTTTTGCGTGCCTATTATAATTTCGAATTGGTGAAATGGTTTGGCGATGTGCCTTTTGCAATAGACCGAAGATTACAATTTGGTGATCAGTTTTCTATTGCTAGAACACCAAAAGCAGAAATATATGCTTTAATGGAGCAAGATTTAATTTTCGCCGCTGCTAACTTACCTTATGTGCAATCACAAACAGGTAGAATAACAAAAGGAGCGGCAGAAGCTTTACTTGGTAAAGTGTATTTATACCAAGATAAATTTGTTGAAGCTGGTGTTGTTTTAGAAAACTTAATTGATAATGGACCACACGATTTATTAACAGATTATAGTACAATGTTCGAAAATGATAACGAAAATAACATAGAATCTGTTTTCGAAGTACAATACACAGATTTAGAAGGTGCAGGTTTTGGTTGCTTACAATGTAGCGAAGGAAATGTAGCTGTAGGTTTTAATGGGATTAGAAATTATAACGGCCCGCTTTTCGAATCTGGTTTTAGTTTTAACGTGCCAACACAAGAAGTTGTAGATGAGTTTGAAGATGGTGATAACAGATTACAAACTGCCATTTTAGATATTGAAGCTTGGGCTGCAGACACTGGTGCTACTTTTGGTACAGGTAATGAACACACAGGTTACTTTAATAGAAAATACATTTCTAGACAAGGAGATCTAAATACAGGTGATGCAAATCTTACTAACCCAAATAATTACAGAGCAATACGCTTTGCAGATGTATTATTAATGGCTGCAGAAGCTTTAAATAGAGGTGGTGTGAGTGATTCGAGAGCAGAGATGTATCTTAATAGAGTAAGAGAACGTGCTTTTGGTAATACCGACAATAATGTATCTGCAAGTGGTACAGCATTAACCAACGCTATTTATCACGAAAGACGTGTAGAGTTAGTTGGTGAGGGGCATCACTTTTTTGACTTAGTTAGAACCGGTAGAGCTGCAACTGAAATTGATGGTTTTCAATCAGGTAAACATGAGTTATTCCCTATACCGTTAATAGAGATACAGTTAGCAGGTAACCAATGGGCACAAAATCCAGGATATTAAAAAAAAGAGCAATGAAAAATATTAAACTAATTTTAGCAAGCTTCTTTTTAATAGCTTTTATAGGCTGTGAAGAAGATGAACGTGGTACAGATTATCTTGATAGTGCAGAAGCGCCAACAGAGGTTGTATTACAATTTAGAACAACACAAGACAATACAGGTGCTGTAACTATAACACCAACTGCCGTTGGTGCCACCCAATTTAATATACGTTTTGGTGATGGTACTGGTAATACTGCAGCTTTAAATGTAGGAGAAAGTGTAGATAACATTTATCCAGAAGGGACTTACACAGTTGGTGTAACAGCGACAAGTGTCAATGGATTAATTACGCAGGTAGAACAAGAGTTGGTTGTTTCTTTTGAGGCACCTCAAAACCTTATGGTAACTATAGAAAATGATGTTGCCATTTCTAAACAAGTCAATGTATCTGCAACTGCAGATTTTGCAATGAGTTATGAAGTATTTTTTGGTGAACCAGGTAATACGACACCTCTTACCGCAAATATTGGTGATGGACTTTCTTATGTGTATCAAGAAGCGGGTACCTACACGATTACGGTAGTGGCTATGGGTGCGGCAATAGAAACCACAAGTTATACTGAAGAGTTTGTAGTTACAGAGATTTTAGCGCCAGTAGATACTGCGCCTGCACCTCCTGCAAGAGCAGATCAAGATGTAGTATCAATATTTAGCGACGCTTATACAGACGTAACACTAGACGAACTTCCTACTCCATGGTCTGCTGGTGGGTTTGAAGCAACAACTATAAATACTGATAATGTATGGAAACTTACAGGTCTAGACTTTTTAGGTATTGTAACTAACTACGCAAATGGTATAGATGTCTCTGCTATGGAAACTATGCACATCGATTATTGGGTGCCAACTGGTACAAATAACGAGTTGTTAGTAAAAATTGTAAATACAATTGATGGTGGCGAGGATATAGAATCTTTAGGAACTACTGTTTCGGGCACATGGCAAAGTGTCGATATAGATATGACTGGTTTTGATGGTGGTGACCTTGCTAATAAAGAAAAAATTACGCAACTCATTATAGATTCAGACGGTATAGCTGGTGTAGTTTATATTGATAACTTTTATTTTTATAAAGCACCATCGGTATTTAATGATTTACCAGTAAATTTTGATAATACAAGTTTAATATTTACATGGACAGGTTTTGGTGATCCTGGTTTTGGTCCAATTCCAACGGCGATTATTGCAAATCCAGATCCATCAAGCATAAACACAACCTCTAGTGTTTTAGAAATTCAAAAACCAGTAGGTTCTCAGGTTTGGGCTGGTGCATCTATGCCATTAGATAATCCAATCGATTTTGCAACAAACGGAGCAACGCTTACAATTAAAGTGTGGTCACCTAGAGTTGGTGTTAATATTTTATTTAAAACTGAAGATCCAAGTTCTCCACTAGACGGAAATGGAAATCCATCAGTATTTGCTGAGGTGGTAGCGACTACTACAAAAGCCAATGAATGGGAAGAATTATCTTTTGATATGACTAGCTTCGGTGCATTTAGTACAGCAATTAATTATGAGAATGCTATTATATTTCCAGACTTTGGTAATACTGGACAGGGTGAAACATTTTATTTTGATGATATAGAATTTGCTTCTAAGAAGTTTCCAATTAATTTTGAAACGGGTTCTTTAGATTACACATGGACAGGTTTTGGTGATCCTGGTTTTGGTCCAATTCCGACAGCTATAATAGCAAATCCAGATGCAGCTACAATAAATACGAGTGCTACCGTTTTAGAGATTCAAAAACCAGCAGGTTCTCAAGTTTGGGCAGGTGCATCAATGCCATTAGATGGTCCAGTTAATTTTACTTATGGTACCACCGTTAAGATTAAAGTCTGGTCACCAAGAGCTGGTGTGCCTATTCTATTAAAAATGGAGGATGTTAATTCACCTGCAGATGGAAACGGAAACCCAACTGTATTTGTAGAGGTTTCAGAAACTACCAATACAGCAAACGGATGGGAAGAAGTTAGTTTTGACCTAACAAGCTTTGGTGCTTTTAGTATAGCTGTAGAATACGGTAATGTTATTGTATTCCCTGATTTTGGAACCATAGGACAGGGTGAGACCTTCTATTTTGATGATTTTATTTTAACGAATTAACATACGAAACATGAAAAATATTATATTTAAATTAAGTTCGTTTTTTATAGTGCTACTAATTCTTGGTTGTCAAGAAGACGACGCAGAATTTGGAGATATTACGGCCCCAACTAACATTCAAATAACAGCTGACATTGTAGGTGCCGATGCTGCAAATCCTAATGGTGATGGTACTGGTGTTGTTAATTTTATAGCAACAGCAGATAATGCAATATCTTTTCATTATATATTTAATGATGCGGTGTCTTTAGCACCTCAAGGCATAAAGACTTATAACTTTTCTAGTTTAGGGTTAAATACCTATTCAATTACCGTTATAGCTTATGGTACAGGTGGTGCTTCGTCTACACAAACAATAAATGTAGATGTACTTTCATTATATGAACCACCAGCAGATTTAATTACCATGCTTACAAGCGACACTTCTAGAGTGTGGAGAATTAAAAGTGAAGCGACAAGCCATTTTGGTTTAGGCCCAGTGGGTGGTATTTATAACGAATTCTTTCAAGCCCCACCATTTGATAAAGCTGGTGTTGGTATGTACGACGATCGTTATATTTTTAATATAGATGGTACCTTTACACAAATTACAGACAATACAAATGATACTGATGGTGTTGATACCAGCGGAACTGTATTTGGAAGAGAAGTTCTAATAGACGAATTAAATGGTGGTGCACCTGGCAATGCCAATGGCGCAGATATAGAAAACTATCCATTTTCAGATTATAATGAGCAATGGTTTATTACTGCACCAGGTGGTGTTGAAACTTTAAATTTAACAGGAATAGGGTTTTTAGGATACTACGTAGGTGGCGATCATACCTATAAGATAGAAGCCAGATCAACTAACGAAATGACCGTAAAGACTACCGATGGAAATGGGGAGTTTGATTGGGGTTTTATTCTAATAGCTGAATAATTAAAAATTAAGCAGCATAAGTTTTTGGCTTAATCTTTTTAAAAAGATTAAGCCTTTTTTTTTATCATACTAAATTCTAAACAAATTCTAAACTTACTTTTTGGTGTTTGCTAAATACGAGTGGTCTAAGGTGAAAATTAATTATGTTTCTTAAATTTCCCTTGTTTTCTTACTAAAACAGCTAAGTTGTATATGTTTTGTATAGGTGTTTTAATCTATAGTAGTGGTATTAAATACTAAATTTATCACATTCTAATTCTAATAGAACCAACTAAAAAAATAAAATTATGAGAAGTAACTTTCTGAAGCTAATTTTTATGTTAGCTGTTATTCCTGCTTTCTGCCAGACAGATAAAGTATCAGTCCAAAAGAATGCTGACGGAATGAAGTTATTAGTTAACGGTAAAGACTTTATTATTAATGGTATGAATTGGGATTATATTCCAATTGGTACAAATACAATTGATGCGAGATTTTGGGATAAATCTGACGATATTATTAAAGCAGGTTTAGATACAGAAATGTCGCTTTTAAATAATATGGGTGTTAATGCTGTGCGTCAATATACAGGTGTGCCTGCGCGTTGGATTCAGTACATCTATGAAAACTACGGAATTTATACCATGTTAAACCACTCATTTGGTAGGTATGGTCTAACTATAGATGGTGTTTGGACACCAGTAACCATTTATGACGATGCACAAACTGCAGAACTATTAATGACAGAATTAGATGCGTTAGTAAAAGAATACAAAGACACACCCGGTCTATTAATGTACTTATTAGGAAACGAAAATAATTACGGACTGTTTTGGCAAGGTGCTGAGACAGAAGATTTTCCTGATGATGAAAAGGAAAAACAATACATAGGTGAGAAAAGAGGTCGTCCTATGTATAAGTTAATGAACGAGGTCGCAAAAAAAATGAAAGCTATTGATGGATCTCATCCAGTAGCAATTTGTAATGGTGATGTGTTGTTCATCGATATTATTGCTGAAGAATGTCCGGATATTGATATCTACGGAACAAATACGTATAGAGGAGCTTCTTTTACAGACATGTTTGACGTTGTAAAAGAGAAGTTAGATATGCCACTTATGTTTACAGAGTTTGGTGCAGATGCATTTAACTCCAAAGAAAATAAAGAAGACCAAAAAGCGCAAGCGTATTACATGGTTAATAATTGGAGAGAAATTTACCAAAATGCAGCTGGTTTAGGTAAAGCTGAAAATTCAATAGGTGGTTTTACATTTCAATTTAGCGATGGCTGGTGGAAATTTGGTTTTGATGATAGAAAAAATGCAGAATTACACGACAACAATGCATCGTGGTCTAATGGTGGTTATGCTATCGATTTATCTGGTCCAGAAGTAAATAATATGAACGAAGAGTGGTTTGGTGTTTGTGCAAAAGGACCAACTAATGAAAGAGGACTTTATGAATTATACCCAAGAGCAGCATATTATGCGCTTAAAGAAGCACATAGAATTAATCCATACGGTGAAGGCATTACAGCAGCGTCTATAACAAACTACTTTAATAATATTCAATTAATGGAGGCGGTTTTAAAAGCTAGAGGTGATAAAGCAGCGTTAGGTGGTAGCGCAACAGATAAAATAAGAATTAGTCAACTTACTGCTAAATTTACAACATTTAGTACAGGTGGTAGTCTTATAACCACGCCAGATACTCCAGATCCAGATGCATTATCATACCCTAATCAATTAGGTTTTGATCACATGCAATCTTATTTTATCGGTTTAGAAGGTAACCCTGCACCAAATGTAAGAGCAGAAGTTAATCTTAACGTGGTTGGTAATGTTGCTCAAAATCCAATAGACGAAATATTTTATGAAAACAGGTCACGACCAATTACTGTAGATTCAGAAAATGGTGAAGTTATCTTAGGTGATATTAATAGAGTTAATGTTTACCAAGCAGAATTTGAATGGAATGCTAAAGATTTCGACTTAAGAGGATTTTATAGAACAGGCCATTACCATTGGCAATATGAAGGAGATTTTTTCGGTTTATATCCAGAAGCTAACTACGGACCAAATTTAGATATCTATGGTGGTGAAATTTTAGGATTAGAACTAGACGGAAAAGGAGATTTAGAAGGTTTAAAAGCTGCTTTTGGTCCTCAACTTTGGTGGGGAGCTAATCCTACAGCATTATTAAAGTACCAACGTAAAATAGGAAAGTTTGATATTACAGGTATTTATCATAGAGATTTACAAACCGAAATTCAACTAGATGATGCTGGCCGTCGTGTTTTAGATCAAAACCAAGTACGAAGTGGTATTATTCCACCATTCCCAACAGAAAGAGCTACTATAGCTATACAAAGAGAGTTTGGTAAATTCGATATTACCTTAGGTGGTATTTGGGGTGGTAATCCTTTAAACGGTACAACATTTCAAAACGTAACTGGTACATCTGGTAACTATACTGTTTTTGATGATGTAATTTCTAGTAAAGATAATTGGGGTGGTAAAGCCAAAATTGTTTATGAAGGTGGTCGTTTTAATATGTATGCTCAATCTGCAATTATGGGCCTTGTAGCCGGTGGTGGTTTTGATGCTACACAAACGTTTACAGGTTGGAGATTAAAAGATAGCGGAAGTGGTAATATGGCTAATTTCTTGTCTGGTTTTACGTATTCGTTTGGTAATCTTCAAATTGCACCAAACTTTATGTATCAAAAACCTTTAGTAGACCCAATGCCAAACGATGTTACTGGACCAGGAAGATTACGTAATGTTATCGATGATCCGTTCGCAGTTAGAGGCGGTAATAGAGAAACAACTGCTGGTGAAGTTTTATTCACATTCGATCCTACACCAGGTACGTGGATGTATCAATGGGATAATGATAGAGCAGAAGATGCTAAGTTTGCAATGAACTTAGGGTTTGTTTACCGTCATTTACCAACAACACAAGATGCACATATTGGTTTCTTGGCAAATCGTACATTTTTTGCATTCCCTAATTCTGCACCAGCTGAAGATTTATGGGAAGTGCATTCTAGAATGGTGTCTAAAGTAAACTCAGACTTAGGTATAATAGGTAACTTTTACTACGGTAATGCGCAGGGTAATGGTGATAGTGATAGGCTAATTAAACGTTTTGGTGGTGACATTAGAATGATTTATAATAAAATGAAAGTAGAAACACACGTTAAAGTTAACGATTGGGGACCTTTTGATTATCACAGAGATTTTAACCTTACGTTTCCTTTACAATTAATGCTAGATGTATCAACATCATTAGGTAAGCCAGATTGGTTTATTCTGCCAGGAACGACTTTAGGTGTAAGAGGAACTTGGAGATCTCTAAATGAATTTTCACCAAGATTTTTACCTAATCAGGCGCCAGAGTTTGGTGTGCCGCCGTTAAGTCCGGTTGGATTTCCAAACGGAAGCGAATGGGAAATTAGAACTTACGTTCATATCAATATTGGAAAATAAAAAATAGCAAACGATGAAAAATAAAAGATTAATTAAATTAGGGAGAGCATTCTCGTTAGGGTTAGTTTTAACGCTTACGTTAGGATGTGAAAGAGACCTTTCAGATGACGCCGTAGAGGCAACTTTTTCAACAATTGGCGATATTTTTACAGATAACTTTGTAGGTATGGGGACGGATTTTTACCTTCCATTTGCCGGGTCTAAGTTAGATGCATTTTCGGTAGATAATAATGATGGTTACAATAGCGCTGCATCCTATCGTGTAGATGTGCCAAATGCTAATGATGCAACAGGGAACTATGCAGGTGCCATTTTAAGAATAGATGGTGATGGTAGAGATTTATCTAGTTATGATGCACTTACATTTTGGGCAAAAGCGTCTCAAGGTGTTAGTGTAGATGCTTTAGGTTTTGGTCAAGATTTTGGCGAAAACAAACACCAAGTAACAGCTAATAATGTTAGTGTTGGTACCAATTGGGCAAAATATACAATTCCTATACCAGATGCATCAAAGCTAGTTAACGAACGTGGTATGTTTTGGTATGCCGCTGGTACGCAAGCCACAGGTGGTAGTGGTTATGTACTTTGGTTTGATGATATTAAATTTGAAACTTTAGGCACAATAGCACAACCAAGACTTGCTATTGCAAATGGTAACGATATTTCTATAGATACCTTTATTGGTGTTACTCTGCCTGTAACTGGTCTTGTTGAAACTTTTAATTTAGCTTCAGGTGTAGATCAATCTGTTTCTCCTGCACCTAGTTATTATACGTTTACGTCATCTAATCCTGGTGTTGCAAGTGTAAGTGAAGCAGGTATTGTTACTGTAAACACTGCAGGTACAGCAGTAATTACAGCAACCTTAAATGGTTTACAAGCTGAAGGTTCATTAACAGTTAATTCGTTAGGTAACTTTCAATTAGCACCTGTGCCAACAAGAAATCCAAATGATGTAACTTCAATATTTAGTGATGTTTATACAAATACACCTGTAGATTTTTTCAATGGGTTTTGGGAACCATTTCAAACAACCCTTTCGGCTGATTTTGCTGTAGATGGTGATAATATATTAAACTACACCAACTTTAATTTTGTAGGTAATCAATTTGCTAATCCTACTGTAGATGCTACAGAGAAATCTAATTTACATGTTAACATGTATATTCCTGCAGATATTCCGGCAGATTTAGATTTTTTAATCACCATTAAAGATTTTGGCGCAGACCAAGCAGATGGTGGTGGTGATGATACAATACAACAGGTATTTTTCTTTGCTGCAGATTTTACTTCAAATACTTGGGCAACATTAGAAATTCCTATAACCATGGCAAATAGAAATAATATAGGCCTCATTATTTACGAGAATATTAATAACCCAACAACCTCATCTATAGAAAATTTCTATCTAGATAATATCTATTTCTACGTACCATAAATAGGTGATAAAGAATTTTAAACAATAAAAAAATGACTAATAGATTCAATAAAACGATTATAAAAATTGCATTAAAGTCCTTTACAATAGCATCATTTTTAATGGTGTATAATTGTGATCCAGACGAAACACAGGTGGTTACTCAGTTAGATAACCTCGTAATAGCAGATGAGTTTAATGTAGAAGGTACTCCAGATGCATCTTTATGGTCTTTTGAAGTTGGTGACGGTACTGCACAAGGTATTCCTGGTTGGGGAAATAACGAATTACAATACTATACAGATAGACCAGAAAACGTAACAGTTGAAAATGGTGTGTTAGTAATTACGGCACAACAAGAAGTTTTTGAAGGTTCTAACTATACATCTGGTAGACTTGTAACAAAAGATTTGTTTGAACAACAATATGGGCGTTTTGAAGCTCGTATTCGTTTGCCTTACGGTAAAGGGATATGGCCTGCGTTTTGGTTGTTAGGAAGCGACTGTGACGAGAACCCTTGGCCTCAGTGCGGAGAAATTGATATTATGGAATATCTAGGCGATTCACCAACGGTAGTATTTGGTACTGCACACGGTCCAAATTTTTCTGGCGCGGAGTCTATTTCAAAAGAATACGAATTAGAAAATAGTCGTTTTGATACGCAATTTCACGTTTTTGGTATAGAGTGGGGGCCTGACTATATAAACTATTACGTAGATGGTGACTTATACCAAACAATTACACCAGATACTGTAAATGAAGAAACAGATGGCGCAGGCCAATGGGTGTTTAATCGTCCTTTTTATATCATATTAAATATTGCAGTAGGCGGAAATTTACCAGGATCGCCAAATGCACAAACTGTTTTTCCTCAAAGAATGTTTGTGGACTACGTTAGAGTTTATAATTAATTTAATAAAAATAAAATGAAAATTTTCAGCACCATTAACAGCAAAATATTGTTAGTCGTTATGTTATCTCTATCCTTAGGGTCTTGTAGTGATGATGATAGTATTACTAAAGATTTAAACACGGTAGAAGCAAATTTTATAAGTACAGTAAATTCTAGAACAGTGTCTTTTGTAAATATATCAGATAATGCTACAAGTTATTTTTGGGATTTTGGTAACGGTAGCACATCTACTCTAATAGAGCCTGTTGTTGTATTTGATGACGGTACTTTTGTGGTTACTCTAACTGCTTTTGGTAGTGATGGAACTTCAGATATGCGCCAAGACACATTTGTCATAGAAAATATTTTTGATGGTGGTTTATTAGCTAATGGCGATTTTGAAAACGGAAGTGACTCATGGATTGTAGGTGTAGATGATAATAGTCCTGCACCAATAATAACAGAAAACAATAACACGTTTTACCAAGTAAACGTCACAAATCCTAATCCGTCACAGCCGTTCTTAGTTAACGTAAGTCAAAAATTACCAATAACAGCAGGCGTTACTTATGTGCTTACATTTGATGCTTGGTCAGATCAAAATAGAGATATCATAGCAGGTATAGGTTTAAGTGGTGGTGATTTTGCAAACACCGTTGAGACTGTAAGTATTAATACAACACAGCAGCAATATCAACTTACTTTAACTGCGGCAAGCTTTGGTGCGCCAGACGCTAGAGTTTTATTTGATTCTAACGGTCAAGCAGGACTCGTTAACATTGATAATGTGTCGTTAATTGCGCAATAAGATTTAAAAATAAACCAAAATAATACGGTCTTAAATAGAGTTTTAAGACAGCTTATATTACCTAATAAAGAAGTTGTTACATCTAATTTTATAGTAACAACAAATAACCCTAAATAGCATTGAGAACAACAACCCATACTAAAGACGTTAATCTACATCACGTCACAATAGACAACGAAAAATATTTCAAAATTTCTAATAATGATGAAATGCGTCCATTTTTTATGAGCATAGTCAGTGATTCTAATCATTGGATGTTTATATCTAGTAATGGTGGCCTTACCGCAGGAAGAAAAAATTCTGAATATGCATTATTTCCTTATTATACAGACGATAAGATTACAGAATCAGCAGAAATTACAGGGAGTAAATCTATATTTCAAATTACAAAAAATAACGTTACTAAACTTTGGGAGCCTTTTTCTCAAAGGTTCGAAGGTTTATATGAAATCACTAGAAACCTTTATAAAAACACCTATGGAAACAAGGTGATTTTTGAAGAAATTAATCACGATTTACAAGTCACTTTTAGATACCAATGGAGCTCAAGTAATACTTATGGTTTTGTAAAGAAGTCTAAGTTTATTAATGATTCTACAGAAGCTATTAATGTTTCAATTTTAGACGGTATTCAAAACATTTTGCCTTATGGTGTAGGTAGCGATTTACAAAACGCAAGTAGTAACTTAGTAGATGCCTACAAAAGAAACGAATTAGAAGAAAAATCTGGTTTAGGTATTTTTGCATTAAGTGCTATTATTGTTGATAAAGCAGAGCCTAGTGAAGCTTTAAAAGCAAATGTGGTTTGGTCTTTAGGCTTTACAAACCCCAAGTATTTACTGTCTTCACTTCAGTTAAAAGCATTTAGAAAAGGGGTTTCTTTAAAGCAAGAAACAGATGTAAAGGCAGAAAAAGGAGCTTATTTTTTAAATGCAGACATCAACTTAGATGCCTCAGAAAACAAAGAATGGTTATTTGTAGCTAACGTTAATCAAGACCATGGAGCTATTGCAGATTTATCTCATAACATATTAAATGATATATCTCTTGAAGCTAAAATACAAGAAAACATACACGCTGGTACCACGCATTTAATAGAGTTAAACGCAGCATCAGATGCCATACAACTCTCTGGCGATAACTTAAAAGATACAAGACATTTTGCCAATACATTATTTAATATAATGCGTGGCGGAATTTTTGATAGCAATTATCAAATCGAAAAATGGGATTTTAAAAATTACTTAAAAAATGCTAATAAAAAAGTATCTAGAACTACTGAAGACGTTATAGTACAATTACCCGAAGTGTTTTCAATTTCAGAGTTACACGAGGTAGCACACAAGCATTCAGACAAAAACTTTAGACGTCTTTGTTTAGAATATATGCCATTAAAATTTAGCCGAAGACATGGTGACCCAAGTCGTCCTTGGAATAAATTTTCTATTAACACAAGAAACGAAACTGACGATTCTAAGATTTTAGATTACGAAGGTAACTGGCGAGATATATTTCAAAACTGGGAAGCCTTAGCGCATTCTTACCCTGAGTTTATTGAAAGTATGATTCATAAATTCTTAAACGCCACTACTTTTGATGGTTATAACCCATACCGTGTAACTAAAGGTGGTTTTGACTGGGAAGCTATAGAACCAGACGATCCATGGTCTTATATTGGGTATTGGGGCGATCATCAAATCATCTACCTCCTTAAATTTTTAGAGTTTATAGAAAATCATAAACCAGGTAAACTAGAAAGTCTTTTTAGTAAAGATTTATTTGTTTATGCAAACGTGCCTTATAAAATTAAAGGCTATAAAGATTTATTAAAAAACCCTAAAGACACCATTGAGTTCGATGAAGATTTAGATCATAAAATTAGAGAACAACGATTAGAGTTAGGTGCAGATGGTGCATTGCTTAGAGATGAAAATAGATTTATTGTTAAGGTAAATTTTATTGAAAAAATACTAGCCACAACCTTATCAAAACTTTCTAACTTTATTCCCGAAGGTGGTATTTGGATGAACACCCAACGACCAGAGTGGAATGATGCAAACAACGCATTAGTTGGTAATGGTGTATCTATGGTAACTTTATATTATCTAAGACGTTTCTTAAAATTCTTTGATGAGATTTTTGCTAAAACAGACATCGACTCTGTAGATGTATCTAAAGAATTATTAGAATTCTTCACAAAAGTTTCTGCAACCTTCAATACTCACAAAGCAATTTTAGAAGGTGATTGTAATGATGCAGATCGCAGAAAAGTTTTAGATGGTTTAGGTAAAGCCGGTAGTGATTATAGAAACCAAATTTATAACGCATCATTTTCAGGAAGAAAAGCGAGTTTGTCTATAAACGAAATAAAAGATTTAGTAGAAGTTAGTTTGGCTTATTTAGAACATTCTATTAGAGCAAACCAACGCGAAGATAATTTGTTTCATGCCTATAACTTAATGACGATTAAAGACAACGGAGACGTTTCTGTATCTTATTTAAGTGAAATGTTAGAAGGCCAAGTAGCAGCATTAAGTTCTGGTTATATTTCTTCTAAAAAATCTTTAGAAGTTCTAGACGCATTAAAAGCAAGTAAACTATTTAGAACAGACCAGTATAGTTATTTGCTCTACCCTAATAAAGAACTTAAAGGCTTTATAGAGAGAAATACAATACATACGGAAGCTGTTAATAACTCGAGTTTATTAAATAGATTATTGCAAGAAGGTGATCGTAAAATTATAACAAAAGATATTAATAATCAATACCACTTTAATGGTAATTTTAAAAATGCAAATGACTTAAAAGAAGCTTTAAATACTATTGAAGCGACTGACAAAAACAAAAAAGAAGTTTTAGATATTTTTGAAGCTGTTTTTAACCACAAATCATTTACCGGTAGATCTGGTACGTTTTATGGTTACGAAGGCTTAGGATCAATTTATTGGCACATGGTATCTAAATTACAATTGGCTGTTTTAGAGTGTTGTTTAAAAGCTATTAATGATAACCAAAGCGATGAAGTTGTAGGGAGGTTATTAGAGCACTACTACGAAATTAGCGAAGGTATTGGTGTGCATAAGTCACCAAAACTTTATGGTGCTTTTCCAACAGATCCTTACTCCCATACACCTGGTGGCAAAGGTGCACAACAACCAGGTATGACAGGTCAGGTAAAAGAAGATATCTTAAGCAGATTTGGTGAACTTGGTGTGTTTGTAAAAGAAGGTAAGCTCATCTTTAATCCATGTATGTTACGCAAAGAAGAATTTTTATCTCAAGCTAAAGTATTTAATTATATAGATGTTAATACCAAAGCTAAACAGATAGAATTACCAATAAATACAATGAGTTTTACCTATTGCCAAGTGCCAATAGTTTATAAAATAAATATTGAAAATAGTGTAAATGTAACATGTAGTGATGGTGCTTTAAAATCATTTAATACACTGAGTTTAGATGAGAAAACAAGTACTCAGGTATTTAACCGTTCTGGTGCTGTAACTCGCATAGAAGTAAATATTAAAGAAGATTATTTAAAATAAACGCAAAGATGAGGACCATAAGAGCAATTTTAATTAGCGAAACAGTAGTTCTGTTAATGTTGTCTTGTGGTCAAAATCAAACAAATAAAAAGTCTTCAAATCAATTAAAACAAAAAGAAGTGACTGCTAAAGATATTTTAGGAAACCCAGACTATTTGGCAATATCGTATGGCGGTTACCGTCAAAAATCTAGAGATATACAGCCTACTTTAAAAGAGATTAAGGAAGACATGAGGATTTTAGCTGCGATGGGAGTTAAAATTTTAAGAACCTATAATGTTCAGCTACAACAGGCTTCAAATATTCTAAAAGCTATTACAGCCCTGAAAGAAGAGGATCCTAACTTTGAGATGTATGTGATGTTAGGTGCTTGGATCGATTGTAAAAATGCTTGGACAGAACTCCCACCAAATCACGAAGAAGAAAGTGAAGCTAATGCCGGTGAAATTGATCGTGTGGTTGCTTTAGCGAAAGCCTATCCAGATATTGTAAAAATTATAGCTGTTGGTAATGAGGCAATGGTACGTTGGGCAACAAGTTATTTTGTGCGTCCTAGAGTAATATTGAGATGGGTAAATCACCTCCAAGAGTTAAAAAATAAAGGCGATTTATCTAAAGACTTATGGATTACCAGTTCAGACGATTTTTCATCTTGGGGTGGTGGTGACCGAACGTATAGAACTCAAAATTTAGAGAAACTTATTCGTGCAGTAGATTATGTGTCAATGCACACATACCCAATGCATAACACGCATTATAACCCGCAGTTTTGGCTCGTGCCCGAGGGTGAAAATAACTTTACAGAAAGCGAAAAAATAGAGTTTGCAATGTTACGTGCTCAAAAGTTTGCGATGCGCCAATATAGGGATGTTAAAGCTTATGTAGATAGTGTTTCTGCTAACAAACCAGTGCATATTGGTGAAACGGGATGGGCAACGGTGTCTAACGGGTTTTATGGTAAAACGGGTTCTAGAGCTACTGATGAGTATAAATCGGGTAGATATTATGAGTTAATGCGTACGTGGTCTAACAAAGAGCGTATCTCATGTTTTTATTTTGAAGCTTTCGATGAACAATGGAAAGATGCCGCAAACCCACAAGGTTCAGAAAATCATTTTGGTCTAATTAATCTAAAGGGTGAAGCAAAATATGCCATTTGGGATTTAGTAGAAAAAGGAAAATTTAAGGGACTTACCAGAGACGGTAAAGCGATAAAAAAAACATTAAACGGTGATAAGAAAAAACTACTTGAAGCAGTAGTGGCACCACCAGTAAAATTATAATCTTATGAAAATATTTAAGACCTATATTTTCCTAATTCTAGTAACTGTTCTTATGAGCGCTTGTGAAAAAAAAGAAACATTAAACGTTGAGGTCTTTGAGACATCAGCGAGTGGAAATAAGCTAACTAAATTATCAGAGTTTTCAAAGTTAGATTCACTTTCGGTTATAACCTTATTACCCAATAAAAAATTTCAAACTATAACTGGTTTTGGGGGCGCTTTTACGGAGTCTTCGGCCTATTTACTAAATCGATTGAGTAAAAAAAATAGAGACGAAATTATAAAAGCATATTTCTCTAAAGAGGGAGCTAATTATTCGCTGACGAGAACACATATGAATTCTTGCGATTTTTCATTAAGTCAGTATTCGTACTCACCCGTTGAAGACGATGTTATGTTAGAACACTTTACCATTAAAGAAGATAAAGACGACCTTATACCTATGATTAAGGAAGCTATGGCAGTTTCAGAAGACGGCTTTAAACTATTTGCATCACCATGGACAGCTGCTCCTTGGATGAAAGATAATAAAGATTGGGTTGGGGGTAAACTACTGCCAAAATACTACGATACTTGGGCGTTATTCTTCTCAAAATATGCAGATGCGTATGAGGCAGAAGGTATTCCAATTTGGGGATTTACGGTAGAAAACGAACCACACGGAAATGGCAACAACTGGGAGAGTATGCATTATACACCAGATGAAATGACCAATTTTGTGCAACACCATTTAGGTCCAAAATTAGAAGCAGATGGGCATGGTGACAAGATAATTTTAGGTTACGATCAAAATAGAGCAGGCTTAAAAGAATGGGTAGACTCTATGTATGCAACCGAAGAAACTTCAAAATATTTTGATGGTACCGCAATACATTGGTATGAGAGTACTTACGATTATTTCCCTGAAGAGTTACAATATGCGCACAATAAAGCACCAAACAAATTACTCATCGAAACCGAAGGTTGCGTAGATTCTGAAGTACCAGCTTGGCAAGATGATATGTGGTATTGGAGCAAAGAAGCTACAGATTGGGGTTGGGATTGGGCACCAGAAGATCAAAAACATTTACACCCAAAATATGCACCAGTAAACCGTTATGCAAGAGATATTATTGGCTGCTTAAATAATTGGGTTGACGGTTGGGTAGATTGGAATATGGTTTTAGACAAACAAGGTGGTCCAAATTGGTTTAAAAATTGGTGTGCTGCACCAATAATAGTAGATCCAGAATTAGACGAGGTTTACTATACACCATTATATTACACTATGGTACATTTTAGTAAGTATATAAGACCAGAAGCTGTAATTATAGGTTCAGAAAAAACAGATGAAGACCTTATGGTAGCTGCAGCAAAAAACCCAGATGGATCAATAGCTGTTGTTGTTTTTAATGAGGGTAATACTTCAAAAAATTTCACTTTAAGGTTAGGTGAAGACACAAAAAACATTAGCATAAAAGCTCAAGCCATACAAACCATTTTATTGTCTAATAATTAAGCGTATTAACGACTAACTAAACCAATTAAATTATGTCAAATTCTACCACGTCATCAAAAGTACCAATGGGACAAAAAATTGCCTTTGGTTTTGGTATGCTCGCTAACCAAATGTTTCCTGCAGCTCTAGGTATTTTTATGGTAGTTTTAGTTGAAAATCTAGGTTTTCCGGGTTGGATGTGGGGAATAATTTATTTCTTTCCTAGAATTTTTGATTCTTTTACAGACCCAATAATGGGATTTATTTCTGATAATACAAAATCGAGATGGGGAAGACGAAGACAATATGTTCTTATAGGTGCCCTAATTATGGGTATTTCTTTTTCCATAATGTGGCAACTATATATAGACAGCGGTATAGATTATAATTTTGTTTATTTTATGTTTTGGTCATTCATTTTCTATTTGGGACTTACAATTTTTAGTGTTCCTTATGTTGCAATGGGTTACGAAATGAGCGATGACTTTCATGAGCGTACAAGTATTATGGCTGTTGCACAATGGATAGGTCAATGGGCTTGGGTAATTGCGCCTTGGTTTTGGGTTATTATGTATATTAATGGTGACGATGGCTGGTTTGCAACAGCAGAAGAAGCTACCAGAACTTTAGCCGTTTGGGTAGGTGTTATTTTTATGTTTATAGCAATAATACCTGCGTTGTTTATAAAGAGCAAATCTACTTTAGATGAGGATTATGCAGATTTATCACTTAGTAATATTAAAAACAGTTTTAGCGAAATTAAATTAGGCTTTAAAGAAGCTTTAAGAATTAAGCCTTTTCGAAAGTTATGTATTTCAACATTTTTAATTTTTAATGCCTTCAATACGGTTGCTACATTTACCTTTTTTGTAATTGTATACCAATTGTTTAACGGTGATGCAGAAGCTGCTAATGCAGGTTATTGGCCCTCGTTATTTGGCTGTTTAGGTGCGTTATCAACAACATTTATTGTTATTCCTGTGGTGACTTGGATGTCAAAAAAGTTAGGAAAGAAAAATGCGTTTATTTGGTCTCAAGGTATTTCTATAATTGGTTACGTATTACTTTGGTTTTTGTTAATTCCTGGTAAACCATACATGTTCATTTTTGCACTACCATTCTTTTCTTTTGGTATTGGTAGTTTATTTACTTTAATGATGTCTATGACTTCTGATGTTATAGATTTAGACGAATTAAATACAGGAAAACGAAGAGAAGGTATTTTTGGTGCTATTTACTGGTGGATGGTGAAATTTGGTTTTGCCATTGCAGGTGCACTTAGTGGTGTTATTTTATCTGTTATAGGTTTTCAAGAAGGTATAGCAACTACAGAACAAGAAGGTGCTATTATTGGTTTACGTGCATTTTTCTCTGGACTTCCAATATTAGGAACTCTAGTAGCTATGTACATTATGCACGACTATGATATAACCGAAAAACGTGCATTAGAAATTAGTGCAGAACTTGCAAGTAGAAAAATAAAAAAGAAAGAAAAAGAAACATCTTCTGCGTATGGTGCTGGTAACTTACGCGCTTTAATTAATACAATAAAATTAAAGGATTATAGCGCTGTAGATGTTTCAAATAACGATTTAAAAGAAATTACAACGCTTCATAATAAAGCACTAAACAATGTGTTATCTGGCTTGTGTTTTAGTCCCTATGTAGAAGGTCAAGAGGTTGGTGATATTCTTACAAAAGAACAGATTCGTCGTCGTATGAAGATTATTTCGCCTTACACAAATTGGGTGCGTTCATTTTCATGTACAGAAGGTAACGAGCTTATACCCGTTGTAGCGCACGAAAACAATAAAAAAGTTTTAGTAGGTGCATGGATAAGTGAAGATAGAGACCGTAACGAGCGCGAAATAGAAAACCTTATTTTACTTGCCAAAACAGGCTTAGTAGATATGGCTGCAGTTGGTAATGAGGTGTTATTGCGTGGAGATATTTCAGAGAAAGAACTCATTGTTTACATTAACAGAGTAAAAGATGGTCTTAAAGGTTTAGATATAAAAGTAGGTTACGTAGATACATATTATGAATATTACCAAAGACCCAATTTAGTAGAGGTTTGTGATATTATTTTAGCAAACTGTTATCCGTTTTGGGAAGGCTTTGCCATAGAAGATGCATTAACCCATTTAAGACAAATGCATGCCATTACAAAAGAAGTCGCAAAAGGAAAAGAAATTATTATTGCTGAGACAGGTTGGCCAAGTCAAGGCGAATCTATTTTAGATGCACATCCTTCAAAATTAAATGCCATGAAATATTTTGTACAAACACAAGATTGGGCAAATAAAGAAACTATACAAATGTTTCACTTTTCGTCGTTTGACGAATCTTGGAAAGTACGTATAGAAGGCGAAGTTGGTGCACGTTGGGGAATTTGGGATAAAGATGAAAAACTAAAACATAGATAACATGTCGTATAGAGATGAAGATTACCACATATATAATGGTGTCAATTTTACAGAGCATTCTGGTATAGATTTCAATAAATATACACTTCAAGATCTAAAAAAACTTTGGAAAGCTACCCTAAATAAGGGCATGCATGGTATCTGTTTTAGTATGTACGAAGATGGTCAACAGCCTGGCGATACTATAACAGAAGCTCAAGTAGAAAGACGCGTTAAACTATTAAAACCACACACCAAATGGATTCGCTCTTTTTCTTGTATTGAAGGTAATGAGCATGTCCCTAAAATAGCACATAAGCATGGTCTAAAAACACTTGTTGGTGCTTGGTTAAGTGATAATAAAGAAGATAACGAAAAAGAAATTGAAGGTCTTATACAATTAGCTAAACAAGGTTATGTAGATATTGCAGCTGTTGGTAATGAGGTGTTGTATAGAAACGAACTTACTTTAGAAGAATTGTTAGCTTATATACAGAGAGTAAAAGAAGCAATTCCTGGTATACCTGTTGGTTATGTAGACGCTTATTATGAGTTTTCTAAACACCCAGAATTGGTAGACGCAAGCGATGTAATACTTAGTAATTGTTACCCTTATTGGGAAGGTTGTCATATAGACGGTACTTTAGGTCACATGCAACAAATGTTTGGGGAAGCAACAGATGCTGCTAAAGGTAAAAAAGTTATTATAACAGAAACAGGTTGGCCAAGTGAAGGTGGTAATCTAAAAGGGGCTTTCTCATCAGCAGAAAATGCCATAAAATATTTTGTAAACGCTCAAGTATGGGCTACAAAGGCCAATATCGATATGTTCTATTTTTCATCTTTTGATGAATCATGGAAAATAGGTGACGAAGGCGATGTAGGTGCATTTTGGGGACTTTGGGATAAATATGAAAATTTTAAATTTTAGCAATTTGTAACCTTTTTGTTCTTAAAATAATTTCTACAATTCCATATATTTAATTAATTCATATTAAAATGAACAGCACTAAAATTAAATTCATAATTGGTATTATAGCATGCTCTTTCTGCTTTAACTGCGGTCAAGAGCCAACAAGAAATTTATATCCTTCTGAGTTAGTTGGTGGTTTTAAGCGCTTACCTTCAGAAAAAACTGGTATAGATTTTGAAAATACAATTAATGAGTCACTATATTTTAATCATTACTATTACAGTCAAATGTACGTCGGTTCGGGTGTTGCTATTGGTGATATAAATAACGATGGTTTGCCAGATGTGTTTTTTGGTGGTAACCAAGTTGCAGATAGATTGTACCTTAATAAAGGTGGTTTTCAGTTTGAAAATATTACAAAAAAATCGCGTGTTGCTCGCAATTCTGGTTGGACTTGGGGCGTAACAATGGCAGATATAAATGCAGATGGCTACCTCGATATATATGTAAGTAGAAATGGTAACTCTGCAAAAGTAGAAGATCGCCAAAACCAACTATTTATAAATAATCAAGATTTAACGTTTACAGAGTCTGCACAATTATATGGTCTTGCAGATGTGGGCTTTTCTACACAAGCTGTATTTTTTGATATGGACAATGATGGTGATTTAGATATGTATCAAGTCAATCAAATTGCAGATAAAAAATTATTACTTATTAATAAAATTCCAAGAGAACAATACAAGTTTTTTAAAGATCGATTATATAAAAACGATAACGGAAAATTTACAGATGTGTCTGAAGAAGTAGGTATATCTTCCGATGTTTCTTATGGCTTAAGTGTAAACGCTTCAGACTTAAATAATGATGGCTGGATGGATTTGTACGTGGCAAACGACTATGCAGAACCAGATTTTATGTACTTTAATAACGGTGACGGAACATTTAAAAATGTAATTAACCAACAGCTTAATCACATTACACAGTTAAGTATGGGCTCAGACACAGGTGATATTAACAACGACGGACTACTAGATTTAATTACAACGGATATGACTCCTGAAGATCATTACAGGTCTAAGACTAATATGGCATCAATGAGTACTCAGCGGTTTAACGATTTAGTTGCTGCAGGTGCACATCGTCAGTATATGACCAATACATTACAGATTAATACAGGTTTAGGTTCGTTTTCAGACATAGCGAATTTAGCAGGTATGGCCTCAACCGATTGGAGTTGGGCAAGCCTTATTGTAGATCTCGATAATGACGGTTTTAAAGACATTATAGTGTCTAATGGTATTAAAAAAGATGTAGAAAATAATGATTATCTAAATAAATTAGCGGCACTAGATCCTAAAACGACTACAGCAGAACAATTATACCAATTAAGTAAAGACACACCATCGCAGCCTATTTCTAATTATGCATTTAAAAATAAAGGCAATCTGCAATTTGAAAAAGTTTCAGAAAAGTGGGGTTTTGATACACCAAGTTTTTCTAATGGTATGGCTTATGCTGATCTAGATAATGATGGTGATCTAGATGTTGTAATTAACAATATAGATGCACCAGCTTTTGTATATGAAAATAAAGCCACTGGTAATTTTTTAAAAATTAAAGTTGAAGGCTCAGAAAAAAACAAGTTTGGTATTGGTGCAAAAGCAGTGATTACGCATAACGGCAAACAACAAATTGTTGAAAACACAGTAACACGAGGTTACTTATCGTCAGTAGAACATGGTTTGTTTTTTGGCTTGGGTAAAGATACCAACGTAGAAAAAGTAGAAGTATTTTGGCCTAACGGAAGGTCCAATGTTTTTGAAAATATAAGCGCAAATACTACACTAGTCGCTAATTATGACGATGCAGTTAAAACCACTCCAACAACTGATGTAAACAAAGCACTACTTTCACAGGGAAGTATAACTGATTTAGGTATTGATTTTACACACAAAGAGAACGCTTTTGATGAATTTACAGAACAAATATTATTACCTCATAATGTGTCTCAAAATGGACCATTTTCTGCCAATGGTGATGCTAACGGAGATGGATTAGAAGATTTATTTATTGGTGGTGCTGTTGGCCAAGGTGGGCAATTATACCTTCAAACAGAAACAGGTAGTTTTATAAAAAGTCAATCGCAACCTTGGCAACAACATAAAGATTCAGAAGATTTGGGCTGTGTGTTTATAGATGTGGATGGCGATAAAGATTTAGACTTATATATTGCTAGTGGTGGTAGCGAATACAAAATAGGAAATGCATTACTAAAAGATAGATTATATATTAATAATGGTAATGGCAACTTTACACATGCTATTTCGGCCTTGCCAGATATTAAACAGAGTTCGCAATGTGTAAAAGTATCAGATATAGATAATGATGGTGATTTAGATATTTTTATTGGTGTACGTATTGTCCCAGGTGCTTATGCTTATCCGGCTTCGAGCTATTTATTAATTAATGACAACGGAAAATTTACAAAGGCAACTAACAGTATAGCACCAGCCTTAAGTAATATAGGTATGGTAACAGATGCGGTGTTTACTGATGTAGATAATGATAACGATGAAGATCTTATGTTAGTTGGAGAATGGATGGAAATAAAAATATTAACCAATACTAACGGTGTTTTTGACGATAAGTCAGAAGCTTATGGCCTAACAGATACCAGAGGAATCTGGTGGTCTATCACGGCTAGTGATTTAGATGGTGATGGTGATGAAGATTATATAATTGGTAACTTAGGTAAAAACAATAAGTTTAAAGCATCGCAAGAACATCCGTTTAAAGTCTATGCAAACGATTTTGATAATAACGGCACAAACGATGTTGTTTTTGCAAAGTTTTATAAAGATGACTATGTACCAATGCGAGGCAGAGAATGTACAAGTCAACAAATGCCATATGTAGCAGAAAAATTTAAGGACTACCATAGTTTTGCATCCTCAAAACTCATAGATATCTTACCAGAAGATAAAGTAGATGATGCGGTAGTTTATGACATAAAAAGTTTTGAAAGTATTATTTTAATAAATGAAAATGGGCAACTCATAAAGCAAAAGTTACCTATAGAAGCCCAAATTTCACCAATTAAATCTTCCTTAGTTTTAGATATTAATGATGATGGTTTTAAAGATATTATTACCGTAGGAAATCATTATGGTGTTGAGGTCGAAACCACACGTTACGATGCAGGTTACGGAAGCGTATTTTTAGGAGATGGTGAAAATAATTTTAAATTCTTACCACCAAAACAAAGTGGTTTTTATAATCCTAAAGACAGTAGGATGATTACATTAATACACAATAAGATGAAGCCTTTTATTCTTATCTCTAACAACAATGATAAGCCCTCTATATTCATAAAATAGTGTCATGTTGTGGCTTTATAAGCACTGTAGTTAGCTAGTGTTACTTTATTTGAATTTTTAAAATACTGACTATTAGGATTTTATACATTTTTTGGTTTTAGTACAAAAACAATATATTTTACTCTGTATTGTTTTTGTATAGGTTCTTATTTCCCTAATATCCAGCTAAATGTCCGTTATTGTAGATGAAATTAATTTAAAACAAAAATTATGAAAAAAATTACATTGTTCTTTTTTATGATAGCCGTTTCTCTAGGTTATTCACAACAAGTATTAGAGGATTTTGAAGGTGCCGCTCCTGTATTAGGATTTTCAAATGGCCCTGGAAGTGCAACTATCGTAGCAGATCCTGCTGCTGGTGGTGTTAACGGAAACGTTCTTGAGGTAATTACTGGTGCAGCTTCTGCTCCATGGCAACAGGCTGAACTTACACTTCAAGGCGATTGGTTAGATTTAACAACTAACAAAACAGTAGATGTTGATGTTTATTCTTTAACAGCATTTGATATGTTAGGAAGGGTACAAGACGGAACAGGTCCTGTGTCTGCAACAGATGCTAGTCATACTGGTTCTGGTTGGGAAACTTTAACTTTCGATTTTAATGTACCAAAAGATGGTCAGCAAGTAGCAAACGGTATTTACCCAAAAATATTCTTTTTCAACCTTTGGGATAGTGCAGCTGGTGGTGGAGCTGGTGGATGGGTTACTGCTAACGGTGCAAGTATTGTTATTACTAGTTATGTAGATAATATCACAGCTTTTGCTGCTCCGGCACCAGAAACTTGTAATGATGGTATCTTAAACAATGGTGAAACTGAGATAGATTGTGGTGGTCCTAATTGTGACGCTTGTCCTATGGTACCATCTGTAGCAGCGCCAACACCTCCACAAAGATTAGCTGCAGATGTTATCTCTATTTATAGTGATGCATACGCTGATATTGCTGTAGATACTTATGACACTCCTTGGTGTGGTGCTACAACTAGCGACGTTACAATTGCTGGTGATGCTACTAAATTAATTACAGGTCTTGGTTGTGAAGGTGTAGAATTTATAACTGGTAGATTTGATTCTACAGGTTTCGGTTTTTTCCATATGGATATCTGGACAGATTCTCCTACAATGGATAGAAGTTTCAATTTTAAATTTTCTGATTGGAATGGTGGTGCTTCAGAAGCTGGTGCTTTTGAATATTCTGCAACTAATGCTAATATACTTCCATCTACCAATCCTGGTACATGGATTTCTATAGATATTCCTTTGGCATCTTTTAACATTATTAACGGTGTATCAGGAACAGACTTTGTACAATTTGTAATCACTTCAGATTTAGGTTCTGTTTATTACGATAACTTATACTTACACAAAAACACAGTATTAAGTACTACTGATGTGGAGACTGCTGAGTTTAGAGCTTTCCCTAACCCAACTAATGGTGATTGGAATATCTCTAGTCGTTCTATAATTAATACCATAGCTGTTTTCGATATTTTAGGTAAGCAAGTAATTACTTTAACGCCTAATACTACTGATGTTGTAGTTAACGCTTCTGCATTAAATGCTGGTGTTTATTTTGCAAGAATAGATGGTGTTAACGGTTCTAAGACAATAAAACTTGTAAAGCAGTAAGATTAATAGCATCTTATTCAAGTTTTAAAAAAGCGTGTTTATATTTTAAACACGCTTTTTTTATGCAGTATAGTTTAGTTGCTTATTTTTATAATATATAATTTGATGTGTTATGAGGTGTAATAATATAATAGGTTCTGTAACGTTGTTTTTTATGGTTGTTAGCTGTTCTCAACAAAATAAATCTAACGACACCATTAATCTTAAAAAATCTAATGACCTAATAAATGAAACGAGTCCTTATCTCTTGCAGCATGCATACAATCCGGTAGACTGGAAACCTTGGAATGACGCTGTACTTACATTAGCTAAAAAACAAGATAAATTAATAGTCATTTCTATTGGGTATTCTGCATGCCATTGGTGCCATGTTATGGAAGAAGAGAGTTTTCAAAATGACTCTGTGGCTGCGCTAATGAATCAAAACTTTATAAGTATAAAAGTAGATAGAGAAGAACGACCAGATATAGACCAAATTTATATGAGTGCCGTGCAGTTAATGACGGGTAGCGGTGGATGGCCACTAAACTGCATTACGTTACCAGACGGAAGGCCTGTTTTTGGTGGTACTTATTTTACAAAACAACAATGGACAAAGATATTACAAGACATGTCCCGTTTGTATAAAGAAGATCCCGATAAAGTTATTGCTTACGCAAAAAAACTTACTGAAGGTATTAAAAATACAAACCTCGTAGAAATTAATAATGAAGATTTGCCCTTTAAAAAAGAACAACTTAAACGCATAGTTAAAGATTATAAGACCACTTTAGATTTTAAAGATGGCGGTCAAAAGAATGCGCCAAAATTTCCTATGCCAGCTAATTTAAGCTTCTTATTACGGTATAGTTTTCAAAATTCTGATAAAGAACTACAACAATACATCACAACAAGCCTAACTAAATTGGCTAATGGAGGTATTTATGATCAAATAGGTGGTGGTTTTTCCAGATATTCTGTAGATGAAAGATGGCATGTGCCACATTTCGAAAAAATGCTTTATGACAATGCACAATTAGTCAGCTTATATTCAAAAGCATATCAGTTTACTAAAAATGAAATTTTTAAAACCGTTGTAGAAGAAACATTAGATTTTATTGAAGCAGAATTTGAACAACAAGATGGGGCTTTTTATTCCTCTTTAGACGCAGACAGTAAAAATACAGAAGGCGAATTACAAGAAGGTTCTTATTATGTTTGGACACAAGATGAACTTAAGTCATTACTAGCTGAGGATTTTAATTTATTTAAAACGTATTACAATATTAATGCTATAGGGAAATGGGAAAAAGATAATTATATATTGTTTAAGACTAAAACTGACAAAGCGTTTTTAGATACAAATAACATAACTCACGTAGAATTTGTATCTAAAGTTAAATTATGGAAATCTAAATTATTAAAAATCCGAAATGAGCGTAACCTACCAAGAACAGACGATAAAACACTTACCTCTTGGAACGCGCTAATGCTAGAAGCTTATGTAGATGCTTACCGTGTATTTGGCAAAAAAATATATTTAGATAAAGCCATTAAAATTGCAGAATTCATAAAAGAACATCAAATAAAGCAAGACAACTCACTTTTTCACAACTATAAAGATGGAAAAAGTACTATAGACGGGTTTTCTGAAGATTATGCACATACAATTTCTGCTTACATAGAACTTTACCAAGCTACCTTTAATGAGCAATGGCTAAAATTAGCAAATGATTTAATGCATTACGTCACAACGCATTTCTTTAATAAAGAAACGGGTATGTTTTACTTTACTTCATCTACTGCCACTAATCTTATTGCTCGTAAAACAGAAGTTTTAGATAATGTAATCTCATCATCTAACTCTGTGTTAGCAAATTGTTTATTTAAGTTAGGCCATTACAATGCTAATAAGGATTATTTAAATAAGGCCAAACAGATGCTTAGTAATGTAAATAACGATATAGAAAAAGCACCAACAGGTTACTCTAATTGGTTAAACTTATATTTAAATTATTCAAATCCTTATTATGAAGTCGCTATATCTGGTAAAGATGCTTATACAAAATTAAGAGAACTCGATGCTTTTTATATACCCAATATTTTAATATCTGGGTCTACAACAGCTAGTAACACACCGCTTTTACAAAACAAATATATTGAAGATGAAACCTATTTATATGTTTGTACTAATGGCACATGTAAATTACCTGTAACACATGCTTTAAAAGCAAAGGAACAGATTCTAAAATAGTAGAAAGAAGTACCGAAAGAAACCATTTTAAGTTAAAATAAAACATAAAAAAATCCAGACACTTAATGTCTGGATTTTTTTATTTTAAAACGTAATCATTAATTACCCTTCATTTTATCTGCAGCACCTTTTACTGCATCAGATCCAGCTTTTTTAGCTTTATCTACAGCGTCATTTCCAGCTTTTTTGGCAGCATCTGCGGCTTCATTTGCTGCGTCTTTAACGTCATTTACCATACCTTCAGCATCTTCTTTTACGCTATCTACAGCATCTGTAGCAGCGTCTTCTGCACTATGCATTGCGTCTGTTGCAGCATCTTTAGCATTGTCCATTGCATCGCCTGCAGCTTCTTTTGCGTCATCTACAGCATCAGCAGCTGCGTTTGCAGCATTTTCAACAGTATCTTCAGCTCCTTCTTTTGTCTCTCTACAAGACGTAAATGATAATCCTAGTACGGCAACAAGTGCCAAACTTAATACAACTTTTTTCATGTTAATAGTTTTAGTGTTAATTATTGTGATTGCACTAAAATAGTGATTTCAAAGAAATTTTAACATAATTTAGTTAATTATTAATAGCACTACACAAGTCATATACGCACATAATCAAGTATTTGGATTACCGCTCCTCTATTTTTTTCTATAAAAGTCTTGTTAATTGTACCTTGTTTTTTTCTACGATTGCTTTGCTTTACCAACACTTCTAACGCGGTTTCTAAGTCTGCTCTATTTGTAATAGATGTAATGCCGCCATAACCAGTAAGTACTTCTGCTTCTGGAAATTTTTTATAATTTTTACCAATGAGTATAGGTACTCCAAAAACGGCAGGTTCTAAGACATTGTGTAAGCCCGTTGAGCCAGCAGCTCCACCAACATAGGCAATGTCTGCATAGCTATAAACACGACTTAAATAACCGATAGTATCTAAAATAAAAACAGAATACGTACTTAGATCTTTATTAGCCATATTAGAAAAACATACCGTTTTTACTTTAAGTTGAGATTTTAGAGATTCTATATAGCTTGTCTTTATGTCGTGAGGTGCTATAATAAATTTAATATCACCATCTGACTTGTTTATATAATCTATAAATAATTTATCATCGTCGGGCCATGTGCTACCAAATACAACACAAAGTTTATCTTGTTTAAATGTATTTATAAATGAAATAGAGTTATCAACCGTGAGTTGGTTTGAAACCCTGTCAAAACGCGTGTCTCCTGAAACTGTAACATGAGGTAAGCCGAGAGTACGAAGAAGATTTTGAGAGTTGTCGTCTTGCGTAAAAATATGGTCAAACGCAAAAAGTGCAGATTTTGTTAGGCCACCATACCACTTAAAAAAACTTTGATTTTTCCTAAAAACTGCAGATATTAAGATGCATTTTATATTTCGTTTTCTTACTTCTAGTAAGATGTTGGGCCAAATTTCATATTTTACAAATACAATATAATTAGGGTTAACTAAATCTAAAAAACGTTTAGCATTTTGTTTGGTGTCTAAAGGCAAGTAAATAACTACATCTGCTAGTTTAGCATTTTTTCTTACCTCATAGCCTGACGGCGAAAAAAATGAAATGACAATTTTATGGTCAGGGTATTTTAATTTTAGCCCTTCAAAAACAGGTAAACCTTGCTCGTATTCGCCTAAAGAAGCACAATGAAACCAAAAGGTTTTATCATTTGGTTTTATCTCTTTTTTTAGTTTTTTAAATGTGTCTCTTCTGCCAATAACACCTTTTTTTAGTTTAGGATTAAAAAGTGCTATTAGTTTTATTAAAAAACTGGCGATGTAAATTCCTGTTGAGTACAATAGTTTTAAATACAAAGATTTGTGCTAAAATACATTTCTTTCAATTAAATGCGTTGTTATAGCAATTACAATTTCGTATTTTCGCTAAAGCACTTAGGTGTTAATAATACTTTAAACGTAGTCTTCAGAATGAAAAAAATTCAAATGGTAGACCTTCAAGGTCAATATGCAAAAATTAAAGATGTTGTAGATCCTTCAATAGAAGAAGTGATGAATAGTGCGGCTTTTATTAATGGCCCTAAAGTACATCAGTTTCAAAAAAATCTTGAAGATTATTTAGGTGTAAAACATGTTATACCATGTGCAAACGGCACAGATGCTTTACAAATTGCAATGATGGGTTTGGGTTTAAAGCCTGGTGATGAGGTAATAACAGTGGATTTTACGTTTGCAGCAACGGTAGAGGTTATTGCTTTATTGCAATTAACACCGGTTTTGGTTGATGTAGACCCTGTAACTTTTAATATTGATATTGCTGCTATAAAAAAAGCGATTACGCCAAAAACAAAAGCAATTGTACCAGTACATTTATTTGGTTTAGCAGCAGATATGGATGCTATTATGGATCTTGCAAAGGTACATAATTTATATGTCATTGAAGATAATGCACAAGGTATTGGCTCAGATTACACTCATAAAGATGGAACTAAAACAAAAACAGGTGCCATAGGTCATGTCGCATCTACATCGTTTTTTCCGTCTAAAAATTTAGGTTGTTACGGTGATGGTGGTGCCATATTTACAAATGATGACGATTTAGCACACACTATTAGAGGTATTGTAAATCATGGTATGTACAAACGTTACCACCATGATGTTGTTGGTGTAAACTCGCGTTTAGACTCTATACAAGCCGCAGTTTTAGATGCTAAATTACCGCATTTAGATACCTATAACAATGCGCGTAGAAATGCAGCTAGAAAATATAATGATGCATTTAAAAATCACCCAAATATTATAACACCGAGTGGTTTAGCTAATTGTGATTCTATTTGCGATGCTTGCGATTGTCATGTGTTTCATCAATATACTTTAAATTTAGAAGGTGTAGATAGAGATGCTTTAGTTGCTCATTTACAAGAAAAAAATATACCGTGTGGTGTGTATTACCCAATTCCGCTTCACAAACAAAAAGCGTATACAGATACACGTTATAATGAAGATGATTTTACAATAACAAATCAACTTGTAACCTCTGTAATTTCATTACCAATGCATACAGAATTAGATGATGAGCAAATTGAATGTATAACGACAACAGTTTTAGATTTTATTAATTCAAATTAAAACTCATTTATAAAAAGTAATTTCCTCCAAAAATTATAAATTAAGAACAGGCAGTACTACTCAAAAAGCACAAGCATACATGAAAATATTAGTAACAGGAGGTTTAGGTTTTATAGGTTCGCACACAGTAGTAGAGTTGCAAAATGCAGGTTTTCAAGTCTTAATTGTTGATAATCTCGAAAATTCTACAATTGAGGTTTTAGACGGAATTACAAATATTACTAAAGTAAGACCTCATTTTCAAAAGTTAGATTTAAGAGTAAAAGAAGAGGTTAAATCTTATTTTAAAACGCATAACGATATTGCTGGTGTTATACATTTTGCAGCAAATAAAGCTGTTGGAGAAAGTGTAAACGAACCATTAAAGTATTATGAAAACAATGTAAACTCGCTTGTCTACATTTTACAAGAGTTGTGTAAATTAAACCATCAAAATTTTATATTTAGTTCATCTTGTACTGTATATGGTCAGGCAGATACATTGCCAATTACAGAAAATGCACCGGTTAAGCCTGCAGAATCGCCTTACGGAAATACAAAGCAAATTGGTGAAGAAATTATACGAGATACGTGTAGAGTTAATGACAAATTAAACAGTATTGCTTTGCGTTATTTTAATCCTATTGGCGCGCACCCTACTACAGAAATTGGTGAATTACCTATAGGTGTGCCACAAAACTTAGTGCCATTTATAACACAAACGGCTATAGGTATGAGGGAGCAACTATCTGTTTTTGGTGGAGATTACGCAACACCAGATGGTACTTGTATTAGAGATTATATTCATGTGGTAGATTTGGCCAAAGCACATGTAATAGCATTACAGCGCTTATTAGAGCAAAAGAATAAGTCTAATTTTGAAGTGTTTAATTTAGGTACAGGTAAAGGTAGTTCTGTATTAGATGCTATTACGTCTTTTGAGAAAGTCTCTGGTAAAAAATTAAACTATCAAATTGTAGAAAGAAGGGAAGGTGATGTGGTTTCTGCTTATGCTGAAACAACCTCGGCAAATACTGTTTTAGGTTGGAAAACAGAATTAACGTTAGACGATGCTATGGATTCTGCTTGGAAGTGGGAACAAAAAATTAGATGTAAATAGATTAAAATATAACTTTAAATAGCATTGCTGTAATTTTTTAATGATCTCATTAAAGGTTAAAATTCTTCAGTTTTATTGTAGCTACAAAGTTTCACTAAACTTTAAAAAGGGGCTATTGTTATTTTGATAGAATAATGAACGACTGACGAGAAATTTTACACTATCGCGATTCCCTTTTTTTGCTTCATTTTTAATGAAAAGCCATGCTCTTAAAAAGCGTTTTTGTCTTTTTTCTAAACCACGGGTTTAAAACCTAGAGTAGTTTATTTTAAAAAAAAAAGTGTGGTATTTATAAAAACTAAACCAAATTAATGGTTTTAGTCATTATTAAATCAATAGCTATTTTTGATTCTTGTTGCTGATTTAGTAATTGTTATAGTGTCTGATTTTCAATATGATAATGGCATTTTAGTTTTATGATGTTTTAACACTTTAAGCTTGCTGTATCGTTTAAGTCTTTGTTGCTTTGTGCTTAATGATAATTGAAAACCATGAAACTGATAAGCATTAAAAGAGAAACAATACAAGAAAGTAGGTTCACAAAAAAGATGGGCCTCCTTGCAACAAAAGTCACTTATATTAAAAAGCAATTTTTAAACATTCCTATTAAAACTATTCACAAATATCGAGAAACTTATTACGGAGAAGTTAAGGATTGTGAAGATTACCAACTTTCTAATTAGTCTAAGTCTTTTCTATTTTATCTTTATTAAAGATACCTCCAACTAACAGCATAATCATACCTGTAGTTACTGAGATATCAGCAACATTAAAGATACCTGTTCTAAAGATACCACCTAGGTCAATAAAGAAAAAGTCGGTTACTTTACCATACACAATTCTATCAAAAACATTTGCAATACCACCACCTATAATACAGCAAAAAGCAATAAGGCTTAAGCGGTCTAATTCTTTTGTTTTAACAATATAGTATATAACGTAACCAAGAACTAAAGTAGGTAGTATAAGTAAAAAGATGAGTTTTAGTGTAGGGTGCATATCGCTACCCATACCTAAAAACGCACCTTCATTATAGACATTGGTAAGTATAAAATGATCACCAATAATCTCAATGATTTCGCGTAGCTCAATATTTGCTCTAACACTAAACTTAGAGATTTGATCTATTGTGATATTAAAAATAATAAGAATAACTATAAATAAGTTTCTTTTCAAAATGATAGTGAGATTAGGCGTTAGTTATAAGCGTAGCAGAGGCCGTTGCAGAGTCTCTGTTTATTTTCTTTACTAACCCCTGTAAAACTTTGCCTGGGCCAACTTCTGTAAAATGTAAAGCACCGTCTGCAATCATTTGCTGTACAGACTGCGTCCAGCGGACAGGTGCTGTTAATTGAGACATTAGATTTGCTTTTATTTCGTTTTCATCAGTAATAGCAGAAGCTGTTACGTTTTGATATATTGGGCAATTTGGTTTACTAAATGTGGTATTTTTAATTGCAGCAGCGAGTTCTTCGCGAGCAGGCTCCATTAAAGGAGAATGAAATGCTCCACCAACAGGTAAAACCAAAGCACGTCTTGCGCCAGCTTCTTTAAGTGCGTCACAAGCCTTGTTAATCGCTTCTATATCTCCTGAAATTACTAATTGACCTGGGCAATTATAGTTTGCAGGTACAACAACACCGTCAATAGTCGCACATGTTTGTTCTACAACAGTATCTTCTAAGCCCAAAACAGCAGCCATAGTACTAGGCTGTAATTCACATGCTTTTTGCATAGCTTGAGCACGTTGAGATACTAATTTTAAACCATCTTCAAAAGTTAATGTACCAGCTGCAACTAAGGCAGAAAATTCACCAAGAGAATGCCCTGCAACCATGTCTGGTTTAAACGATTCGCCTAATGTTTTTGCTAGTATAACCGAATGTAAAAATATAGCAGGTTGTGTAACTTTAGTTTCCTTTAAATCTTCAGCAGAACCCTCAAACATAATATCGGTAATAGGAAACCCTAAAATGGTATTAGCTTTTTCAAAAAGTTCTTGTGCTAAAGGTGAGTTTTCGTAAAGCTCTAACCCCATACCTGAGAATTGAGCTCCTTGACCAGGAAATATATATGCGTTCATTTGTATTTCAATTTAAGTGTGTAAAAATAGCAATAATATTGTAATCAGTTAGTAGTGTTCAGTCGTAGTTTTTAGTTTCAAGATTTACTAGCCATTACGGTACTAAACTCTATGAACAAGCTGCTTCTGCGCAACGCTCACCATCCATAGCTGCTGAGACAATACCACCAGCATAGCCACCACCTTCACCACAAGGATATAAATTACTAATTTGTGGATGCTCTAAGGTGTCTGTTCTCGGAATATTTACAGGGGATGAGGTACGAGATTCTACACCAATAATATTGGCTTCTTCGGTATAATAGCCTTTCATTTTTTCGCCAAAAGCTTTAAACCCTTTACGCAAGGAGCCACCAATAAGTTTTGGTAATAAAGAGTGCAGTGGTGATGACTTTAAACCTGGTTGATAAGAGGTCTCATTTAAGGTTGTAGAAAATTTACCTTCAACAAAATCGGTAAGCCGTTGTGCAGGTGCTGTTTGGTTTCTGCCACCAGCTGTAAAAGCTAAACGTTCTAAGTCTTTTTGATATTCTAAGGCTTTTAAAGCACCAAAATGCTCGTATTTGTATAAATCTTTATCAGCATTAATTTCGGTAACGATACCAGAATTGGCAAATTTATTATTCCGTTTAGAAGGTGACATACCGTTTACCACAACTTCTCCATCTGCGGTAGCAGCAGGTACTATAAAACCACCAGGACACATACAGAACGAATAGACTCCTCTGTCGTTAACCTGTTGCACTAAGCTGTAGGCTGCAGCGGGTAGTAAATCGTCTCGTTTTTCACTTTTGCAATGGTACTGTATACCGTCAATAATTTCTTGTGGATGCTCTACACGAACACCCATAGCAAAAGATTTTGCTTTTAAGGCTACTTTTTTGTCGTTCAATAAATAAAAAATATCTCTGGCAGAATGGCCAGTAGCCAGAATTATTTTTTCAACAGCAAGCTCATTTCCATTTTGAAGTTGAATGGCTTCAATTTTATTATTCTTTAAAGTGAAGTCTGTAACTCTAGTTTCAAAATGAACTTCTCCACCATACTTTATAATATTCTCTCTAATATTTTGCACAACTTTAGGCAATTTATTAGTGCCAATATGTGGATGTGCATCTATTAAAATTTGTTCTGTTGCTCCATGATAAACTAAGTTTTCGAAAATACGGCGAACATCTCCACGCTTTAAACTTCTTGTATAAAGTTTACCATCACTGTAAGTACCTGCACCACCTTCACCAAAACAATAGTTAGAATCTTCATTCACGTGATGGTCTTGGTTAATGGCTTTTAAGTCGCGACGACGGTCTCTTACGTTTCTACCTCGCTCTAACACTATGGGTTTAAAACCTAGCTCTATGCAACGTAATGCAGCCCACATTCCGGCTGGTCCAAAACCAATAATATGAATAGGTTTTGCGTTAGATACGTCTTTATAATCAAAAGTATACGCTGATGTTTCTGGTACGGGTTCGTTAATGTAAACATCAACTTTATAGTTAAACATAATGTTACGCTTACGCGCATCAATAGATTTTCTTAGAATTTTAATTCCAGTAATTTCAGAAGTCTTCATACCTAAGTCGTGCGCAGCCTTATTAAGCAGTCCATCGGGTTTGCCTTCTTGATGTAAATTGATACGTAATTGTAAGGATTTAATCATGTTACGAAATTAGGAAATATTAAAACATGCGCATAATGAAAAGTGATTTACAGCATATGGCGCAAAGTGGGCCATTAGGTTAATTTATTATTTTCGTTCATATGTAATAAATGAAAAGGCATGGGCATGTTTCTCGTCTGCCTCATGTATCGTTTTACTAACCTCTTGCCATTTGTTACTATCTATTTCAGGAAAAAACGTGTCTGCATTTTCAAAAGCGGCATGTACACGTGTAATTTCTAACTTATCAACTAACGCTAGTGCTTGTTTGTAAATTTCACCACCACCTATTATAAATGGTTGATTATCGCTTTTTGCAGCATCAATAGCATCTGCTAATGAGTTAACAATAATAACACCACTGGGTGCTTTATAATTGGCTTGTCTTGTTATAACCACATGTGTGCGGTTGGGTAAGGGCTTTGGGAAACTCTCAAAAGTTTTGCGTCCCATAATAATATAGTGGCCGTTGGTTAACGATTTAAAACGTTTTAAATCATTACTCAAGTGCCAAATAAGGTCGTTATCCTTTCCTATGGCATTGTTTTCACCCGCTGCAACAATTAATGTTAATTCATTACTTGGTTTTTTTACCAAAGTTTTAGCCTCACTGTAGGCTTGAGATTGTGCCATTTTTGTTTCTTCTTTAATAAAGTTGTCTTTGAGTTTGTTAATGCGGTTTTGTTGCTTATTTACTAGCTTTTCTAATTGTTGCTTTTCCCAATCTTTACCCATAAATTTATTAGTGATAAAAACATTTATAAAATGATAAATAAACAAAAATAACCAAGCTACAATGGCGTAAACAAACCAATCAATTCCTGCAATTTTAAAATTTTCACCAATACCTAATACGGTATTAGCTAAGATTAAAAAGACAGCACCAATTAAAAATATTACAAAATGAATGTACAAACGCTTCTTTTGCTTAATGCGTTTTTGAGCATTTTCTATGAGTTCTAATTGCGCTTTATCTATGGTTGTAACTTGTTTTTTTTTACCGAACATGTGGTCTATTTTTGTGTTAAAAAGTTACACTGCTACAGCACCTTTTATGTGCGGATGTGGGTTATAGTCTACAAGTGTAAAATCTTCAAATTTAAAATCTAAAATATCTTTAACTTCTGGATTTATAACCATTTTTGGTAATGGCCTAATATCTCGAGATAGTTGTAACTCTAGTTGTGTTTTATGGTTATTGTAAATGTGTGCATCGCCAAAGGTGTGAATAAAATCACCAGCTTCAAAGCCACATACCTGAGCCATCATCATTGTAAATAAGGCATAAGAGGCAATGTTAAATGGGACGCCTAAAAAGATATCAGCACTACGTTGATAGAGTTGACAAGATAATTTTCCGTTAGATACATAAAACTGAAAAAAAGCATGGCATGGTGGTAAAGCAGCTTTTCCGTTAGCGACATTCTCAGAAAATGATTTAGAGGTATCTGGTAATACTGAAGGATTCCAAGCTGAGACTAACATTCTACGACTATTAGGATTGTTTTTTAATGTGGTGATCACTTCCTTAATTTGATCTATTTCTTCGCTAGCCCAATTACGCCATTGATGGCCGTAAACAGGACCAAGGTCTCCATTTTTATCTGCCCAATCGTTCCAAATACGCACTCCGTTTTCTGTAAGATAATTAGTGTTAGTATCTCCTTTTAAAAACCAAAGTAATTCATGTATAATAGATTTTAAGTGTAGTTTCTTAGTCGTGACCATAGGGAAACCTTCACTTAAGTTAAAACGCATTTGGTAGCCAAAAACACTTTTTGTGCCTGTGCCTGTTCTATCTCCTTTATCGTTGCCTTCTGCTAAAACGTGCTTTACTAAGTCGTGGTATTGTTTCATATTACTTACTGCGAAGGCAGGAATCTTATTAAATTAAACTAAAATTTTATTTGAATGATATGCTAAATCAAGTTTAACATGACAGCATACGAAAATAAAAAAAAAGCTTCAAAATGTTCTATTTGAAGCTCTACTATATATAATAAAGTTATTAACTAACAGTAATGAGGTTACTGCTGTATTTTATCTTAAGCGTAGTTAAAAAACAATAATTGGTCTATCCTATTATCATCCCAGCAATTGTTGCAGAAATTAAAGAAGCAATAGTACCACCGATTAGGGCTTTCATTCCAAATTTTGATAACTGTTTACGTTGGCCTGGTGCTAAAGAACCAATGCCACCAATTTGAATACCAATAGAAGCAAAGTTAGCAAAACCACAAAGCATATAAGTGGCCATAATTATTGATTTTTCGTAAGTAAGATGCGTAGCGTTAGCTACATCTTTTAAATCTGCTAATTGAATGTAACCTATAAACTCACTTGCGGCTAATTTTATACCTAAGAGTTGTCCCATTAAAGCGGTGTCTTCAGACGCAATTCCAATAAGCCACATTAGCGGTGCAAATGTATATCCTAGTATAAACTCTAGAGATAAACTATCGTATGGTGTATTGGCGGCTATAATCTCGTTTAAAGATGTAAAATGCCAATTAATATTCCAAGACTCTATTACGATACCATCAAAACCAGCCATACCACCAAGTATGCCATTAAACATAGCAATAAACGCAACAAAAACTAAAAGCATTGCACCTACATTTACAGCGAGTTTAAGTCCTTCTGTTGTGCCATTAGCTATAGCATCTAGTATGTTTGTGCCAATTTTATCTTGAGAAACGGTGACGTCTGTATCTATTTTTTCAGTCTGTGGAAATAATATTTTAGAAATGACAATAGCGCCTGGTGCTGCCATAACAGAAGCAGCTAACAAGTGTTTGGCGTAAAATAATTTTAAAGCTTCATCGTCTCCACCTAAAAAACCTATATATGCAGCAAGTACAGCACCAGCAACAGTAGCCATACCTCCAATCATTACCAGTAGAATCTCTGACTTGGTCATTTTTTCTAAATAAGCTTTAATAAGTAATGGTGCTTCGGTCTGTCCTAAAAAGATATTGCCGGCAACACTTAAGCTTTCAGCTCCAGATATTTTTAAAGCCTTAGATAGAAGCCAAGCCATACCTTTAACTACTTTTTGAATAATACCTAAATAAAATAAAACAGATGTTAAAGCAGAAAAGAAAAGGATAGTAGGTAATACCTGAAAAGCAAATATAAAACCAAAGGTATCCATATCTACAACAAGTCCTTCAAACAAGAATTTACTACCTGCTTTTGTAAATTCTAATACCTCTATAAAGAGGCTGCCAACAAATTCAAATATAGATTTTATAAACGGTACTTTTAAAACACCTATAGCTATTATTAGTTGAAACGTTAGTCCTATGCCCACAACTTTCCAATTTATAGCTTTACGGTTACTGCTAAATAAAAAGGCTATAAATATGAGAGAGAACATACCAAGAACTCCTCTCCATAGACTATCAATAGAAAAACCTTGACTAGGAATAATTGGTATTACTGGTTTTATTTCTGCTTTGGTAGCTTCGTTTACTTTAGATATAAGGTTAAAATTTAGCTCTTTCCCTGAGAATACAAATGTCGAATCTGTTAACTCAGAAATTTTATAACGCGAAATAGTGTTTATAGAGTCATTATGGTAAAGCACAAGGAGATTATTTTGGTACATATAATCTCCTTGTAAATTGATTTTAGAATTTGAAGAGAAATTAAATTCACCATCTTTAAATTCTATTGTATTGTAAGTATTTTCAGATGATTTTGAAGACCACTTTTTTTCAAGCTCTTGTGCTGTTATTGATGAAAGTCCAATAAAAATTGCAAGAAAAGCCTTGAAAAATTGATTCATAAAAATAAAGTTTTAGTTAACGTTTAGAAATTTCGTCTCTTATTTTGGCTGCTTTTTCATAATCTTCATTAGTAACAGCTTCATCTAAGAGGTTGTGAAGTTCTTCTATAGTGTGGTCTTTATAACCTTGCTGCTCTTGAGTTACAGCTTCAATTTCTTCTGCAATAATATCATCTACAAGAATACTATCTTGCTCTTCATCATCACTTTTAGGATTTACCTTAAGATAAATACCAGCTTTGTCTAATATGTTTTTGTACGTAAATATAGGTGCTTGAAAACGTAAGGCTAAAGCTATAGCATCACTAGTTCTAGCATCAATAATTTCTTCAATTTTATCGCGCTCGCAAATAAGGCTAGAGTAAAATACACCATCAACAAGTTTATGAATAATGACTTGCTTTACAACGATATCAAAACGATCTGAAAAGTTTTTAAATAAATCGTGGGTAAGTGGGCGTGGCGGACGAATTTCTTTTTCTAAAGCTATCGCTATAGATTGTGCTTCAAATGCTCCGATAACGATTGGTAATTTTCTATCTCCATCAACCTCGTTGAGTATAAGAGCGTATGCTCCATTTTGAGTTTGGCTATAAGAAATGCCTTTAATATTTAAACGAACTAAGCTCATAATGTAAAACTAAATGCCTCATCAATTTATGTGAGGTTTCCTTATTCACCTTTCGTTAAAAAGGTTATAATTCTAGATTAAGAATTATGCGTAAGGCAAAACACAAAGAACTGTTTAAATTTGGACTTTACCAACTGCATTATGCAGAATTGGTTAATTATCTCTATACTTTCGATGAAATGTAAGTTTATTAGAGAATATCTAAATTTAAACAGCCCTTGTTAATAAAGGTAATAAAATTATGCGTTTTGTGCCTTAAAAGCTTTTAATTTTTCTATCAATTGTGGTACCACAGCAAAGGCATCACCAACAACACCGTAATCTGCTGCTTTAAAGAAAGGAGCTTCTGGATCTGTGTTAATAACGACTTTTATTTTAGATGAATTAATACCCGCTAAATGCTGAATTGCTCCAGAGATGCCAATAGCAATATATAAGTTAGATGCTACAGGTTTACCTGTTTGCCCTACATGCTCTCCGTGTGGTCTCCAACCTAAGTCAGACACAGGCTTAGAACATGCTGTAGCGGCACCCAATACCTCTGCTAGCTCTTCTATCATTCCCCAATTTTCTGGGCCTTTCATACCACGGCCAGCTGATACTACGGTCTCTGCATCTGCAATAGTTACTTTGTCTGTAGCTTTATCAACTGATGCTACACTAACACCAGATTCTGGTAAGGTTGCCGAGAAATCTTCAACTGTAGCAGTGCCTTCAGTTTCAACTAAACCGAAAGAATTATTAGATAAACCAACAATTTTTACATCGGTTGTAATTTCTGTATTAGCAAATGCTTTATTTGTAAAAGCAGAACGTTTTACTGTAAATGGTGAAACACTTGATGGTGCAGCAACAACATTAGAGACATAACCAGCCTCTAAACCAACAGCTAATAATGGTGCTAAATATTTACTGTCTGCGCTAGCACTAACTACAACTACTTTTGCATCTTCATTTTTTGCAGCTTGTGCTATAGCAGAAGCGTATTTTTTTGCATTAAATGTATTTAAAGTATCATCCTTTATAGAAAGTACTTTAGTAGCGCCATAGTTACCTAAGCTTTCGCTATGCTCTGCGTTAATAGCAATAGCTGTAACTGTAGTGCCTAATTGGTTAGCAATAGCCTTTGCGTAAGAGACAACTTCTAATGCTGCTTTTTTAAATTTTCCTTTTTCTGATTCTGTATATACTAAAACGGACATAATTTTAAGTTTTTTATCATCCTGAATTTTATTCAAGATCTTATTAATATTTCTTGATAACGCAATGCGTTTCCGAAACACTTTCGGAATGATTTATTTTTTAATTAAATCACTTTAGCTTCGTTATGAAGTAAGTTTATTAACTCATCAATATTATCTGCATCAACCAATTTAACTGCGCCTCTTGGTGCTGGTTTTTCAAAACTAGTAGCTTTAGTTTCTGCACTAACACCAACAGGTTCCACAACTGTTAATGGTTTTTTACGCGCCATCATTATACCTCTCATATTAGGGATACGTAAATCGCTTTCTTCAACCAAACCTTTTTGCCCACCTATAACTAAAGGTAAAGCAGTATTTACAGTTTCTTTTCCACCATCTATTTCTCTAATAGCCTTTGCTGTTGTACCGTCTATATCTAGGCTAATACAATTAGCAACAAAATTAGCATCTATCATAGCAGCTAGCATACCAGGTACCATACCACCATTGTAATCTATAGATTCTCTGCCAGCAATAACCAAATCATAACCACCATCTTTAACAACAGCTGCAAGTTGTTTGGCAACTGCATAACCATCTGTAGCTTCTGTATTTACTCTTATTGCAGAATCTGCACCTATAGCTAAAGCTTTTCTTAGTGTTGGTTCGGTTTCTGCACCACCAACATTTACAACAACAACGCTAGCGCCTTGTTTTTCTTTAAACCACATAGCGCGAGTTAAACCAAATTCGTCATTTGGGTTAATTACAAACTGAACACCGTTAGTGTCAAATTTAGTATCACTATCTGTAAAATTAATCTTTGAGGTTGTATCAGGAACATGGCTAATACATACTAATATATTCATAAAAAATTATTTTTAAAGGTCTTGTTTTCGACTACGAAGATAATTATAAAAATTTGAATTTTACTATGCATGCATAGTAAAATTATGTTTTTTTTATAAAAAATACCTTTTTACTGCCAGATTAACAATCTTAAGCACTTTAATTATGAATTCAGTCGGCTAATAAGGGTTTAAAAACCTTAGCCTTCCTTTAATTTTTATTTTACAATTTATCCCTATTAATTATTTTAAAATAGTACCGAATTATTCCTATTTTTGCTCTTCGAATAATTTTTTAACTAAAAAAGTTCTTTCCCTTGGAAAGACGTAAGACGGGATGAAGACAATTCAATTTAGAGAAGCGATATGTGAAGCCATGAGCGAGGAAATGCGCAGAGATGAAACCATTTATCTTATGGGTGAAGAAGTTGCTGAATACAATGGCGCATATAAAGCCTCAAAAGGCATGTTAGATGAGTTTGGTGAGAAGCGTGTTATAGATACACCTATTGCAGAGCTTGGTTTTGCTGGTATAGCTATAGGCTCTACAATGACAGGTAACCGTCCTATTGTAGAATACATGACATTTAATTTCTCTTTGGTTGGTATAGATCAAATTATAAATAATGCAGCTAAAATTAGACAAATGTCTGGTGGGCAGTTTAAATGTCCTATTGTATTTAGAGGTCCAACAGCGTCTGCTGGTCAGTTAGCAGCAACTCACTCGCAAGCTTTTGAAAGCTGGTTTGCAAACACACCAGGTTTAAAAGTTATTGTACCTTCTAATCCTTACGATGCAAAAGGGCTATTAAAATCTGCCATTAGAGATGACGATCCGGTAATTTTTATGGAGAGCGAGCAGATGTATGGTGATAAAGGTGAAGTGCCAGAGGGTGAATACACAATTCCGATAGGCGTTGCAGAAATAAAGCGTGAAGGTACAGATGTTACTATTGTATCTTTTGGTAAAATTATAAAAGAAGCATACAAAGCTGCAGACGAATTAGAAAAAGAAGGGATCTCTTGCGAAATTATTGATTTACGTACGGTAAGACCAATGGATAGAGACGCTATTTTAAAGTCTGTTAAAAAAACAAACAGGTTAGTAGTATTAGAAGAAGCATGGCCTTTTGGTAATGTATCTACAGAAATAACTTATTTAGTACAGTCTGAAGCATTTGATTATCTAGATGCTCCTATTGTAAAAATAAACACAGCAGATACACCTGCACCTTATTCTCCAGTATTATTAGCAGAATGGTTACCTAACAGTGATTCTGTAATTAAAGCTGTAAAAAAAGTGATGTACAAATAAATAAAAAGCAGTTTTCTGCGTTAAATAAACTTCATTAATAACATAGCTTTATTTTTACTAGCATGTTTGTTAATGAAGTTTGTATTTTAATATGAAACTAAAATTAATAATAACTTTTGTTTGCTTAGGATTTTTATCTGCACTCGCACAGACAAAAGTAAGTGGTTACGTTTTTGATGAATTTAACGCACCTATAGCGTTTGCTAACGTCCTTTTTAAAGGGTCTACCGAAGGTACAATTACCAATGAAGACGGTAAGTTTTATTTAGAATCTGATAACAAATGGGATACTTTAATTGTTTCTTTTATTGGTTTTGAAATGTTAGAAATACCACTAACAAAAAGTGTAACCTACAACCTCAAATTTATTCTTAAAGAAGAAGCTTCATCACTAGATGAGGTGGTTATTGTAACAGGAAAACAATCTAAAAAAGCTTCTGAAAACCCAGCAATTAAAATACTAAAAAAAATATGGGAACGTAAACGTCTTAATGGTTTAAAACAATTTAAGCAATACGCTTACGACCAATACGAAAAAGTAGAGTTTGATCTTAATACTATAGACAGTACATTAATTAAAAGCAAGCTGTTTAAAGGTATGGAGTTTGTTTTTGAAGAAGTAGATACCTCTAATGTTACAGGTAAAACCTACTTGCCAATTTTTTTAAACGAATCTGTAAAGAAAATATATGGCGATAATATTATAAATAAAGAACGCGAAGATTTATTAGGAAACAAAAATTCAGGCTTTAGCAACAATCAAATTATTATAGATTTTATAGACGATTTATATTCAGAATATAACATCTATGATAATTACCTTAAGTTTTTCGATAAGAGTTTTGTAAGCCCATTAAGTAGAACAGGTGTACAAACGTATAATTATGTGTTATCAGATAGTGCGTTTATAGACAATAAGTGGTGTTACAATATTATTTACTACCCACGTCGTAAAAACGAGTTAACCTTTAAAGGGGATTTTTGGGTTAATGACTCAACCTATGCCATTAAAGAAATAAACTTACAAGCTTCTAAGAGTGCAAATATAAATTGGGTAAAAGAGATTTATATAGAGCAAGAATTTGAGGTTTTAAACGACTCATTGTTTCTTATAAAACGCGATTATTTTCTATCTGATTTCGCTTTAAATAAAAAAGAAAAATCAAGAGGTGTTTACGGTAAACGAACCACGCTTTACGATAACTATAAGTTTAACCAACCAAAAGATGCAGCATATTATGAGAAGGTGGTTTATAATTACGATTCAGATATTTATAACAGAGCCGATGATTTTTGGGAAAACAACAGGTTAGAAGTACTCAATAAAGACGAAAAAGGAGTCTATAAAATGTTAGACACCCTTAAGACTGTAAAAAAGTTTAAGCGACTATATAATTTGGGCAGTATTTTGGCATCTGGTTATATAGAAATTCCGAGTATAAATGCAGATTATGGTCCTATTTTCTCAACCTTTGGTTTTAATGAAGTCGAAGGTTTAAGACTACGAGCAGGTGGTAGAACTTACTTTGGACCTAACGATTTGTGGCGTATAGAAGGCTTTCTTGCCTACGGCTTTAGAGACGATAAGTTTAAATATGGTATTTCTGGTAAATGGCTTTTAGATAAAAAAAGTAGATTAACTATTTTTGGTGGTAACCGTCGCGATGTAGAGCAAATGGGTGCAAGTCTTACAAGTTCTACCGATGTTTTAGGTAGAAGTCTAGCATCGTCTGCAGTCATTGTTACAGGTGCTAATAATAGGTTAACCAATGTAAACCTTACAAATTTCGGAATGTCTTTTGAGCCGCTAAGAAACTTTGAGGTGCGCTTAGATGGTAGTTTTAGAAAATTAAGCTCAGCATCGCCAAGTTTTAGCTTAGATTACAACGATATAACAGCTCCAACAGGTGTCTCATCAGAGCTCAGTCAGTTTGAGAGTCGTCTGTCTTTAGGCTATTACCCAAAACGACAAATGACGGGCTTTGGAGTAGAAAGAAAAAATAAGAATGATAATTTTGCAAGGCTGTTTGCCCAATTAAGTCGTGGTGATCGCAATTGGTTTACAAGCGACTTTGATTATACCAAGATGCAATTATCATACATACAACCATGGCAAATAGGCGGGTTTGGTCGCTTAACAACATCAATAGAGTTAGGGAAAACCTTTGGCGAAGTCCCATTAGCACTATTAAGTGTAGTGCCAGGTAACCAAACCTATTTTTCAATCTATAACTCATTTTCGCAGTTAGATTTTTATGAGTTTGTAACGGATACCTACACTTCGGTGCATTTAGAGCATAACTTTAACGGACGCGTATTTTCTCGTATTCCGTTTCTTAAAAAATACAATTTAAGAGCTATTTTAGGCTTAAGAGGCGTTTGGGGTGAACTATCTGAAGCTAACAGAGCTTTAAGTACAACAGGAAGCCTTGTAGAGTTTCCGTTAGTTGCGCCAAACACTCGTATGTATTACGAATATAGTGTTGGTGTTGCCAATATTTTTAAGGTGCTTAGATTAGATTTTAACTTTAGAGGCAACTATCTAGACAACCCTGGTGCCAGACAATTTGGTGTTACTGGTAGTTTTGGCTTTTATTTTTAAAAAGTGATTATTTTAGTATTTTAATGCGTGATTTTTATAGTTTTAATAGCACTAGTTTTTTTTAACTCGTTTTTTTGTAATCACTAGTGTTTGGCTACTATGTAGTGTGTTAGTGTCAAATATAATTATACAGCAAAACGTTTCCCTTTTACCAGTATAAATAGCCATTTCATAGTTTTTTGATTTTCTCAATTTAAATGAAGCAATGCCATCTTTATTTGGGCTAACTTTTGCAATTTTAATGGTCCTTTACATTAGTAACTAAGGTTCTTCAATTCTGGAAAGGATTATTTGGGTTTTATTATACGAAATATCATTATTCAGATTATTTAGTTAAAAAGAAATATGAACTTCAGGCTTCCCACCAGTATTATTAATATCGAAAGCAATTTCGAAAACTATTAGACCGATAATAATTAAATATCTTTTTTAGTTCGAATTAAGTACAAGCTAAATTTAAAATTTAGAGACTTTTCAAAAACACATAAACCTTCGTTTTTGCTACTTTTATATAGATTGTTTTAAAAGGTTTTACTCCTCAATAACTTTTATCAATCCCCAATTTTCAAATATAAAACTGAAGTTTGATTTCGTGTTTAGTTCATTAATATGCGATACTATATTCAGAAGCAGATTTTTGGTTTCAACGATGTTTTTCGTGCTATCTACGTTTACACTTATTAATCTCTTTTCGTCTTTCGAAGGATAATCTTTATCGTCTTTTGGGTTATTTAAGTGATAGTTTAAAATCATATTTAAACTATCTATTGAAAACCTTAATTTTTCATTGACTGTAATGCTATCTGTATTTATGTAAATTATTTCTCTGAATTTATAATCAAATATATCTTCGCAAAATTGTAATGGTTGTATTTTAAAAATCTTTTCATCAGTTTCCATTTTAAATACCGCATAATTCTTTTTGCAATCAATTCCCTCAATGATTCTTGTTATTTCTCTGAAATTTTTTAGAGTATCAATATCAAACTCAATAAACTTATTTTCAACCAATCTAAAACTCAAAAAGTTTTGCTCTGACTTTTTGTTTTTTAGTTGCTTATGCTCTTTATTAACCTGTACGCAACTAAACATCACAATAAATAAAATTGGTATGACTAATGTTTTTTTCATAATGTATCAAAACTAGTTGTACAGTAACTTTTATTAAGCAATACCTCGTAAATATACCTTTTTTATACTAGCATATAGTGCCTTGTTTATCTGCTTTAAGTATTTGAAAATTAAAGCGGTATAACTCAATAGTATGTCGATGTGGCGTGAGTTGTTTTTGGCAGTTATGAGGTGTTTTTTTTTATAGACTTAAAAGATTACTTTTTAATAATATAAAAAGGATCTCTTTCTTACTGTAATTACTTCCAAAAAAATAAGTTTAAATGGCACTAAACCCAATCTATATCTTATATTTGCACCCCTTTTTATAAATTGAAAACATGACGAAAACAGGAAAATTAACCTTTGATGTATTAATAGAAATACCAAAAGGTAGCCGAAATAAATACGAATACGATTTTGAATTAAATAAAATACGTTTTGACCGTATGCTATTCTCTTCAATGATGTACCCAGGTGATTATGGTTTTATACCAGAAACTTTAGCTTTAGATGGTGATCCTTTAGACGTATTAGTTATGGGTACAGAGCCTACATTTCCTATGTGTGTAATGGAGGTGAAGCCTATTGGTGTATTTCATATGGCAGACGAAAAAGGGCCAGACGAAAAATTAATTTGCGTACCTGTTACAGATCCTATCTGGAATAGCTACAACGATATTGAAGATTTAAATCCGCACAGAATTAAAGAAATTACACACTTCTTTCAAGTATATAAAGACTTAGAGAAGAAGAAAGTAGATGTTGGTGGTTGGGGTAACGCAGAAGAAGCCTACGAAATTCTTAATAAATGTATTGAGCGCTATGCGTCTAGTGACCATAAAACTAATGGCGATTTTACCATATAGATAAACACTTAACATTAAATATAGTAAACCCTTTTGCAATCATTGTAAAAGGGTTTTTCTATTCTCGTCTATTTTGTTATTTTTGGTAAACAAATATTATTTTTATTTTGGAATTGTAGTAAAAAAGGAATCATGATTTTTTGTAAGAAAACAAAAATCTAGCACCACTATAACTACAGTTTCTTTTTATTTTGAAGTAGAAAGCAGAAGAAAACGTTGTATTACAATAATTCTGAAATTGAAATAATATAAACTAAAACCAAATTAAAATATAGAATATGGAATCACTAATGATTTACATGCCAATTGCTTTGGCGCTTTTAGGATTAATTTATATGCTCGTGAAAAAATCATGGGTTATGAAACAAGATGCCGGAGATGGTAAAATGAAAGAAATTTCAGACCACATCTACGAAGGTGCACTTGCTTTCTTAAATGCCGAGTACCGTTTGTTGACACTCTTTGTCGTTGGTGCAAGTATTGTTCTAGCCGGTATTGCTTTTTATATGAATAGTACGTATTTAATTGTAGTAGCCTTTATTATTGGAGCTATCTTTTCTGCATTTGCAGGAAACATGGGAATGAAAATTGCAACCAAAACGAATGTTAGAACAACGCAAGCTGCAAAAACAAGTTTACCAAATGCATTAAAAGTGTCTTTTGGTGGAGGTACCGTTATGGGACTTGGAGTAGCTGGTTTAGCAGTATTAGGTTTAACCCTTTTCTTTATTATATTCTTCCAATTGTTTATGGGTGGTGAATGGACGAACACTAAAGACATGACTATCGTTCTAGAAGCATTAGCTGGTTTCTCACTAGGAGCAGAATCTATTGCTTTATTTGCAAGAGTTGGTGGTGGTATTTATACCAAAGCTGCTGATGTTGGAGCTGATTTAGCTGGTAAAGTACAAGCAGACATACCAGAGGATGATCCTCGTAATCCTGCAACAATTGCAGATAACGTAGGTGATAATGTAGGTGATGTTGCAGGTATGGGAGCCGATTTATTTGGGTCTTATGTAGCTACTGTTTTGGCGGCTATGGTTCTAGGTAACTATGTTATTAAGGATATGGGTGGCGCAATTCAAGATGCTTTTGGTGGTATTGGACCAGTTCTATTACCAATGTCTATTGCTGGTGTAGGAATTATCATTTCTCTTATCGGAACATTATTAGTTAAAATTTCATCTAACGATGCAAAAGAAGCTGATGTACAAAGAGCATTAAACATAGGGAACTGGGCATCAATCTTAATGGTTGCTGCAGCATGTTTTGGATTAGTAACTTGGATGTTGCCTGAAACCATGCAAATGGATTTTTACGGAGAAGGTCTTCAAGACATCTCTTCAATGAGAGTGTTTTATGCTTGTTTAGTTGGTTTAGTTGTAGGTGCAGGGATCTCTGCATTTACTGAATATTATACAGGTTTAGGTTCTAAGCCAATTTTGAAAATCGTACAACAATCAAGTACTGGAGCAGGAACAAACATTATTGCTGGTTTAGCTACCGGTATGATTTCTACATTTTCTTCTGTATTATTATTTGCTGCTGCAATATGGGCATCTTATGCTTTAGCTGGATTTTATGGAGTTGCTTTAGCTGCATCTGCAATGATGGCAACAACAGCTATGCAATTAGCGATTGATGCTTTTGGACCAATTGCTGATAATGCTGGTGGTATTGCAGAAATGAGTGAACAAGAACCAATCGTAAGAGAACGTACAGATATTTTAGATGCTGTTGGTAATACAACTGCTGCAACAGGTAAAGGTTTTGCTATTGCATCAGCTGCTTTAACTTCATTAGCGTTATTTGCTGCTTATGTAACATTTACTGATATTGACGGAATTAACATCTTTAAAGCCCCAGTATTAGCCATGTTATTTGTTGGAGGTATGGTGCCAGTAGTATTCTCTGCATTAGCTATGAATGCTGTAGGTAAAGCTGCAATGGAAATGGTAAACGAAGTGGTAAGACAATTTAGAGACATTCCAGGAATTATGGAAGGTACTGGGAAACCAGAATATGATAAGTGTGTAGCTATTTCTACTAAAGCCTCTTTAAAAGAAATGATGTTGCCAGGTTTATTGACTATCGGTTTTCCAATTGTTATTGTATTACTTGGTTTAGGTATTTACGGAACAGAAATCGAAGCGAAAAAACTAGTTGCTGAAATGTTAGGTGGTTATATGGCAGGTGTTACAGTATCTGGTGTGCTTTGGGCAATCTTTCAAAACAATGCTGGTGGTGCTTGGGATAACGCTAAAAAATCTTTTGAAGCAGGTGTTGAGATTAATGGAGTTATGACTTATAAAGGTTCTGAAGCGCATAAAGCAGCGGTAACTGGTGATACTGTTGGTGATCCTTTTAAAGATACATCTGGTCCATCGATGAACATCTTAATTAAATTAACATGTCTTATTGGTTTAGTAATTGCACCTATCTTAGGTGGTCATGCTGATGAGACTGCTTTAACTATGGTTAATGCTAATATAGAGGTTTCTAGAAGTATAAGTGTTGATAATAAGGATACTTCAAATGCAACAGCTGTAGTGAAAACGACTAAGAAGATAGATAACGAAAACTACGAAGTACAAGAAAAGCATTTTAAAGGTACTCTAGAAGAGGTTACAACTGAGACTAGCGCTTATGCAAAAGCTCAAAAAGAAAAGAAATAGATTTAATAGTCAAAAGTATAAGATTAAAAAACCACGCTATTAGCGTGGTTTTTTTTGTTTAATATAATGTCTTTAGATGTAAAGCGTATTACTTTATAAAATAGCACTAAACTAGAACCACATTCAGTTTTCTAGTAGCCCTTCAATTTGTGGTTAAAACTTTGTTTTAGGCTTATCTCTATTCATTTCAGTAATATCTACACTAGAAGCTTCAATACCTAAAAAGTGTTTGCTAAAGTGGTCTGCACGTAACCAAAACGAATATTCTGTCATACTACCAAAACCATGACGTTGGCCTGGCATTAACATAAAATCAAAACGTTTATGCGCTTTTATTAATTCGTTAGCCATTCTAATTGTGCCGCCAGGATGCACATTATTATCAATATCTCCTGTTATTAACATCAGTTTTCCTTTTAAATTTTTGGCAAGCGATTGATTATTGTCAATCATGTATTTGTATTTTACATTACCATCATCATCTGCTTCTGCCATAACACCATGGTGTGTTTCACTCCACCAACTGTTGTATATAGCATTATCATGATTACCTGCAGAAGATACTGCGGCTTTAAAGAAATCTGGATACACTAACATAGCAGCAGTAGACATAAACCCACCACCAGAGTGGCCGTATATTCCGACTTTTTCAATATCAATAAAGTCATGTTTATCAGCTAATTGTTCTGCAACGTGTCTTTTATCTGCTAAACCGTAATCTCTTAAGTTACCATAACCATAATTATGGTACCATTTAGAGCGGTCTGGATGACCACCACGATTACCCATAGTTACCACAACAAACCCAACTTGCGCCATACGGTCTAATCGATCCATTCTATAAGAGAATGATTTGTTTACCGCTTCGGTTTGTGGTCCAGGATACACATACTCTAATAATGGATATTTTTTGGTAGAGTCCATGTCAAAAGGTTTGTACATTACACCATAAATGTCTGTGATACCATCATCTGCCTTTACTTTAAAAGTTTCTGGGAATTTGTAGCCTGCTGCCATAAGTTGCGATAAGTCCGCTTCCTCTAACTGCATTACCAGTTTACCATCACTGTTTCTTAGTTCAGATTTTGGTGTGGTATTTACTCGAGAATAGTTGCTTACAAAGTACCCATTAGAGTCTGCCATGTCTGAACTTGTATTATAGTCTCCCGGATTTAAAGCCTTAAGACCAGAACCGTTTAGGTTAATTTTATACATATGCTCGTAATACGGATCTTGATTATCAGCAATGCCATGTGCAGAAAAATAGAGTGTTCTCGTTTTTTCGTTAACACCTATGGCTTGTTCTACATGAAATGCTCCTTTTGTAATCTGATTTTTTAAAGTCCCATTAGTATCATATAAGTAATAATGTGCCCAGCCAGATCGTTCTGCCCAATGCAACATTTCAGATTCGTTGTTTAATAAAACTAATGGTCTTGATTCTATATAAGTGTTAAAACGTTCTTCAACTAAAACTTTGGTTTCACCCGTATTTATGTCTGCAACGCAAATGTCTAATTTTTTACGATCTCTACTTATAGTATTGTAGTATATTTTTCCTTGTTTAGATAGTAGTAAAGACGGGCTAAAATCATCATCATAATTAGATTTTTTAAGAGGTGCTCTGTATATCTGTACGCTTTGTTGGTTTACGGTATCGAGTTTAACCAAAAGGTTGCTTTTTGATGGTATATCAAAAACATGAATTTCAGTTTTGTAAAATTCATCTTCACCAGGCATGTGGTATTTGTACGTTTCTAGTGTTGGTCTTTTTCCTGAGGTTGTATTTATAACCCACAAATCGTTTATATGTCTCGAATCTGTTCTTTGAAATACAAATTTCTTAGCGTCGTGAGACCAAATACCACCCACATACTTTCTTTTGTCTTTTTCCTTTTCTTTAGTTTCGTTATTTTCTCCCCAGCTACGACCGCCATAGCCATAATTTTCTTCACCATCGTTGGTCCATTGGTTTTCTACTATAGTAGTATCTTTTTCATTTTTAACAGCTTTTAAAAAGTTTTCTTTATCCATCCAATATAAATTGTAATGTTTAGAAAATAAAACAACAGAACTGTCTGGTGCAATGTTAGCCCACTTTTTCCAGTCTTCCTTTTCTTTCTTTTTGTTATCTAGAACTGTTAGAGAATTACCGCCAAGTACATATTCAAAATGATAGATTTTGTTTACCATTTTTGGTTTAGATTTTTTCTTTTTCTTGGTTTTAGTAGAATCTGATTTTATAGAGTCATTTTTAACTCTAGATTCAGATTTTTCGTCATCCTCTTCCTTTTTTTCTTCAACTTTTTCGGTAGAAGTTACATAGAATCTAATAGCAGTCTCATTCTTAACAAATTTAAAATCGAAACGCGGTAAATGTTGTGCATCGTATGGGTCTTTGGTGATTTCTGTTAGCCACTGTGCCATTTTTTCGTTATCAAATAATGCTTTTTTAGAGCGCTTATCTGCATCTACAATGTAATAGTTTGAGCCTTCGGTTGTTTTGTATTGGTACCAAAACCGGTTGCCATTTTTTAACCAACGTGGTCTTACAGAGGTTGAGTGTACAAGTTTGCCTAAGTTTGTAGGAGAAAACTTTGCAGCAGCTCTGTAATTAGGTACTGTTATTGTAGAGTCATCATTATTTTGCGAATAGGTCTGTCCTATAAATAGAAACACTGTAAAAAGAAATAGTAGCTTTTTCATTAAGTGGTTTGGTTTTATTGGTTTATAAATTGATACTGCTACTAAAATACTGTGAATATTGTTGAAATTAATTGTAGTTGTAAATATTTAACATTTTACAACTGATTATTGCCTTAAGTTGAGTAATTAGTTCTAGTTTTTGTTAACTTCAAATTTTAAAAACGTAACACTCTTGGGCTGGTTAAAAAAAGATCCTTTACAAATAGTAGCTTTTAATACTTACGGTACGACTAAGCATCTTTACTTAAAAGGGCGTGCGCTCGAGGATGAGGATATAGATTTAGAAAAAAAAGGTTGGTTTAGTTTATTGGTAAATTCTTGGAAACGGTTTGAAACTGACGAAATAAGAAACACTCCTTTAAAGGTTTTTTTACCAAATAACACAGTAGTATTGGGCGCAACAGATGCAGAAGGATATTATCTTTTTGATGAAGCGCAACCTAATTTAAACACACTCACAGATACAGAAGGTTGGTTGTCTTATAAAGTGTCTTATACCTTAAATTTAGGACATAGAAAAATTCAGCTTAACAATCTTTTTTTAGGTAAGATGTTAATTCCTAAAACCGATTCTAGTTTTGGTGTTATTAGTGATATTGATGACACTATTTTGCATACAGGTGTAGTTTCACCATTAAAATGGCGTGTTGTTATTAATACATTTTTTAAAACACCACACAAACGAAAAGCGCTAGAAGGGTCTGCAGCATTTTATCACTTATTACATTTGGGTAATTCTAAAACCGAAGCTAATCCTATTTTTTATGTTAGTAATAGCCCATGGAATTTGTATCGGTATTTAGATGTCTTTCTTAAGATGAATCACTTCCCAAAAGGGCCTATTTTACTAAGAGATTTTAGAACTCCTTTTGATAGGACACCAAAAACAGAATTAGCGCACAAGTATCATGAGATTTATAATATTTTAGATACTTACCCAGATTTAAAATTTATTCTTATTGGTGACTGTGGAGAAAAAGATGCCTACATCTATTTAGATGTAGTTAAACAATTTCCTAACAGAATTGCGTGCATATATTTAAGAAGCGTAGAGCATTCTAAACGTATGAAACGTATATCTAAGGTGTTTAAAGATTATAAAGAAGTCCCTGTGTTAATAGTTGACAATAGTAAAGATGCCATTGCACATGCTAAAACACATGGTTTTATTTCTTAAAACAAGCCGTTAATTTCGGCATCAATTCTATTAATAATACCTCCTAAATCTTCAGGATTAGCAACAAAATCTAAATCGTCTACATCTATAATAAGTAAGTTGCCTTTGTCGTATTTAGTTATCCAAGCTTCGTAGCGTTCGTTTAATCGGCTTAGGTAATCTATACTTATAGTGTTTTCGTAATCGCGACCACGTTTGTGTATCTGTGCTACTAAATTAGGAATAGAGCTGCGTAAATAAATTAATAAGTCAGGTCCTTTTACAAAACCTTCCATAAGATCAAAAAGTGATTTGTAGTTTTCAAAATCACGATTAGTCATTAAACCCATTGCATGTAAGTTGGGTGCAAAAATATGAGCATCTTCATAAATAGTTCGGTCTTGAATAATATCTTTTCCGCTATTATGAATTTGGTTAACTTGTCTAAACCTACTATTTAAGAAGTAAACCTGTAAGTTAAAGCTCCAGCGTTCCATTTGATTGTAAAAATCATCTAAATAAGGATTGTCAACTACATCTTCTAATTGTGCCTCCCATTTGTAATGTTTAGCCAATAATTTTGTGAGCGTAGTTTTACCAGCTCCTATATTTCCTGCTACAGCAACATGCATAATTTATTCTATTTTTAGTTGGTATTGACGTAGAATTTCGTCGGTGTAAATATACAAGGTTTCATTGGTTACCAAAAACTGTTTTATTAATAAATTTGGATGCGCTATTGGTAAAATATCCGTTTTGTTTTTTGGCAACATAAAGAGTTGATTGTCTTTTTTTAAGACCAAGTGCGCCTTGCTAAAAGCTAAGCGCTCATAGCCGTTATTTTTGTATTTGCTAATAAGGCTGCCAAAATAACTATAGACATAAAGGTAGTTTTGGGTAAGCATATAGCAGTAATTGTAATCGCTTTTTAGATCTAATATTTGCGATTGAATAGGTACTGTTTTTAAACGTGTTTTGTTGGTTTTATAATCGTACAACTCTAGTTGTTGTAAGTCTTGATTAAATAGCCAAAGTGTATTGTCAAAACCTGTAGAGATAAAACTAACATTTTTGTAAGGTTGTGTGGTGTTAAAGTCTATTTTAAATATTTCTGCCAAACGGTTATCTAAAATTACAACGGTATTAAAATCTTCGTAAAACAGATTAATTTTTAAAGAATTAAAGGCGTTTGCTGAGGTAATTTCGCTTAGTTGAAAATTAGTATAAGTAATAGTCGTGTCTTTTGTTCTTTTGTTAAATGTATTGTCATCTGTAGAGAAGTAGAGTGTGCCAAATGTATCTACGCCAAAAATGCGGTTGGCTTTTAGTGCTGTAGCATCTTTTAGACTTGCTGTTACCTTTTGTTGAGCAACACTTGTAAAGCCAACTAAAAAAATAAAATAAAATAGTTTACGCATAGTGTAAAGCAAATTACAAAAATTGAACCATTCTATGAGATTCTAAAACATCTATTTGTTAAAAGGTAAGTTTATAACCAAAACCTCTCACATTTATAATCTGAATATGTATATCCTTTTTAAGTTTTTTGCGAAGTTTTGTTATAAAAACATCCATACTTCTTGCTGTAAAAAAGTCATCTGTTCCCCAAAGTTTATTAAGTATTAATGAGCGCTCTAAAACCTTATTTTTATTAATAACGAGATGAAAAAGTAAATGTGCTTCTCTATGTGTTAATTGAACAGGTTTTTCGTTTTTGAATTGTAATTGTTGCTTTGGGAAATCGAAAACATAGCCACCTATTTCTAAAACCTTAGTTCTCTTTTGTGTTTTACTGCGCTGCACCAAATTATGAATTCTTACTATAAGTTCTTCCATGCTAAAAGGTTTTTTAAGATAATCGTTTCCTCCTATTGAAAATCCTTCAACAACATCGGCGGTTTGCGATTTAGCAGTTAAAAAAATTATAGGAATATTGTCATCAATAGCTCTTATGTCTTTAGCTAAAGTAAAACCATCCTTCTTCGGCATCATTACATCTAGCACTAAGACTTCTGGTTTTTCAGATTGGTACTTTTCTAGGGCTTTTTCACCGTTATTACAGAGTATAACTTCAAAGTCTCTAGTTTCTAAACTTTCTTTAATAATTTGTCCTAAAGACGCTTCGTCCTCAGCCAATAGTAATTTAATTTTATGAGCCATTTGGAAGTGTTATTTTAAAGGTGGTTAACTTTTCTTTAAGCTCTAAATCTATAGTGCCATTGTGCTTTTCTATAATGCTTTTAGTGTAATACAGACCAATACCAAACCCTTTTACATCGTGTGTGTTTCCTTTTGGTACACGGTAAAATTTATCGAAAACACGTGCTTTATTAGCTTTGGTTAAAGTGTTGCCACTATCTGAAACTAAAATTTCAAAATGCTTGTTTTTAGGCATTAAATCTACAGTTATCTTTTTACCTCCGTATTTAATGGCATTGTCTAAAATATTATTAAGTGCGTTTTCAAAGTGAAAAGGATCTACATAAGCTAGGTAGCTTTCCGTATTAAAGTTAGTAACAAATTGACGCTCTGGAAACTGAATTTTAAAGCGACGTGTTAATGTATTTATGGTATCTATAAGATCAACAGATGCCAAGTTTAAATCTAAATTATCACTATCTAAACTGGCTGTTTCTAGAAGTTTTTCAACCATAATGTTAAGTTTCCCTAACTGTTCTGAAGACATGTTTAGGTACTTCTTGGTTTTTTGTTTATCATCAATACCATTAAAACTACTTATACTTTCTAGCGCAACACCAATGGTTGCGATAGGTGTTTTAAACTCATGTGTAATATTACTAATAAGATCGTTTTTAATTTCGGCAAGTTGTTTTTGATTTTTTATAATTTTTAGCAAGTAGAAAAGACAAACAATTACGGCTAATATTAGAAGTGTAGAGATTAAGATTCCGGCTAAGCCTCTTCTTAAAACTGTAGCTGTTTCATTAGAAAAATCGAGTTTTAAAATGCTGTCTTTTGGCAGTAATTTAGAGTTAGAGGTCGTACTTAGTGGTAATTTAGGATTAGGTTTTGAGATGTTTTTAAAAATAGAATCTTTGGTTTTAAGTACGGCTGAATCTGTGTGGTCTTCAAAATATTTAATACTACTTGTAAGGTTTATTTTTTTTCTGTTTAAATCATCTTTAAGTAGACTGTCTATTTCATTTAAGTCAAGGTCATCATTTTTTATAGATACAATAATTTTAGAGGTTAAAAATTCGATATTATCGAGTTTAACATTCGAATCTTTATGTTTTAGACTGTCCATCTTTTTCTTAAAGGCTTCAATAGATAAAGTCGGTTTCGCTTTTTTATTGGTAAGCTTTGTTATAGAATCTACTTTAAACCCTTTTAGCACAGTAATGCCTTCTATGTTATTTATATCTATGGTATCTAAGTCTTTAAATTGATGTTTTACAGTATCTATGCGCGACAAAAATTTTTCAATTTTACCACCTTTAGAAAACGCGTTTTTTTGCTGATCTCCTTCTAAAAAGACACCAATTGTAGTGCGCTCAGCAAGTGCTGTATAATAATCATCAACAGCCTTGTCTAAACTAATTTGTACATCATTAATAAACTGCTGTTTATTGGTTTGATAGTTTTTGTAATTAAAATATACTTGTATTATAATAGTTGCGACTATTACTGTAACTATAGTATATAAAATCCACCTGTAGCGTTTATCATTCATACCTCAAAAGTAAATGTTAAACTTTACTCACACTAATCGGTTAACACACGTTAACACTAGTTAACTTAAAACACAAAATGGTCTGTAGATATTTGTAGTCTATTAATCATAAAACAACATATATCATGAAAAATGTAATTACAACTTTAGTTTTAATTGTTACACTTTTAGGTTTTAGTCAAACAAAACCAGCAAACGGAATTTTAGTAGAGGAGACTACGCGTGTAGAAAATGTATCTATAATTGTTACAGTAGATTCTGCGGAAGAAATTGCGTCTAGCTTTAAGCTAGAAGATATTAAAGAAATTTTAGAGTTGTCAAGTGACAATGAAATTGTATCTTTCAAACTGGTGTGTAATGGTTCTAAAATGTCTGGCAAATTAAAATCGAACAGGTCTTATAAAATAGATGGCAATTCTAATGATGTGGATGCTTTTCTGTTTGCAGTAGAAAAAATTAGAACCGCTGCTATTTCATATTACAAAAACAAAAATTAAAAATTCAAGTATAATGGCTACAATTATTAGAGTAATGGTTTTAGCATTAACAGTGGTGTTTACATCGGTTAATGCTCAAGATTTTCAGGGGGTTGCAACCTATAAGACGCAACGTAAGATTGACATTAAAATGGACAGCACAAAGATGAACTCTGACATGCAATCCAAGATGATGGAAATGATGAAAAAACAATTTCAGAAAACTTACATCCTCAATTTTAATAAAGAAGCTTCTGTTTACAAGCAAGAAGAGAGTTTAGCAAAGCCACAGGTTGGTGGTGACGGTTTTCAGGTTATGTTTTCTGGTAGTGGTGGTGATGATGCGCTTTATAAAAACACAAAAGAGAAGCGTTATGTTAGCCAAAAAGATGCGATGGGTAAAATTTTTCTAATAAAAGATGCTGTTGAGACTATTGCTTGGCAATTAGAATCTGATACAAAGTATATAGGCGAATACCAATGCTATAAAGCAACGTATGTAAAACAAGTGCCTGTAATGAAAGGTTTTAGTTTTAGTAATGCCAAATCAGACAATGAAAAAGAAGAGAAAGAAGCTGAAGAGCCAGAAATGGAAGATCGCATCGTAACAGCATGGTACACACCCCAAGTACCAGTAAGCAATGGCCCAGGGATGTACCAAGGATTGCCAGGTTTGATACTAGAAATACATGACGGAAAATTAACTATTGTGTGTAGTAAAATAGTTTTAAACCCTGAAGAGAAAGTGGATATTGAAGAGCCATCAAAAGGAAAAGAAGTCAACCAAAAAGAATACGATGACATCATGGAAAAGAAATCTAAAGAAATGATGGAACGCTATGCACCAAAAAAAGGTGATCGCAATGGTGAAGGGTTTAGCATTACTATTGGTGGATAATACTGTTAATTTTTTCAGTTTTAATTTCAGATTGTGTTAATTATATGATAAACAAAACACATTTGTTTACGTAAATATTACATTCGTTAAACAAAACAATTAAAACGCAACGCATCATGAAATCTATCCTCTTAAAAATTAGTGTATTTACATTAGCATTTCTTACTTCTATGCTCTCAATAAATGATGAGCAGGTGACCAAAGATGTTCAAGATTTTCAAGGAAAGGCTTACTATTTTTCAAAATCTTCAATGGATCTTGGGAGATGGGGAGCGCGTATGAGTGAAGAACAAAAGAAACAAGTTAAGGCGAGAATGAAAAATCGTTTAGAAAAAACTTATGTTTTAAGTTTTAATAAGTCTGAATCGTTTTTTAAAGAAGATGAAAAGCTTGATGCCATGTCTGGTGCTACAGATTCATGGGGTAAAAATTTTGCTCAAGGTGATTCTTACAAAAACGTAAAAGATAATGCGCTCGTTCAAAGCCAAGAGTTTTATGGTAAAAAATTTCTAGTAAAGGACAAGTTGCAACAAATTGATTGGCAAATGGGAACAGAGACTAAGCAAATTGGTAACTACACCTGTTTTAAGGCGACTGCTTTATTGCCTTCAGATGATTTATCATGGTATAATTTCTCTTGGGATAGAATACGAAGAGAAGAGACAAAAGTTGACTCTACGGGTGCTATAATTACACCAGAAATACCAATGACGCAAGTTATTGCTTGGTATTCGCCACAAATTCCTGTAAGTCATGGTCCATCTGAGTTTTGGGGACTACCAGGTTTAATTTTAGAAGTAAGTGCTGGTGATACAACAATGCTATGTTCTAAAATAGTTATGAATCCAGAAGAAAAAACTGAAATAATTGCGCCAGATAAAGGTAAAGAAATTACGAAAGCAGATTACCAAAAAACAGTAGTTGAAAAAATGAAAGAATTTCGTAATAATAGAATGGGGAGATCTCGTGGGTAAAATCTATTAACATAAGTTTAACTATCTTCTAATTAACTTTTAAACTTATTCAGAGTCTTACTTGTAATTAAACTCTGTTGAGAAACAATACAAGTAGTTTTTTAAGATTTTTTATTTTATAAAATTACATTTGTGGTCAACATTAACCATTTATGATGAAAAAACCATTTTTAAAAATTACATTATTATTAATCGCTATTTGTTTTAGTGCAACTTCTTTTGCGCAAGACTTTCAGGGTAAAGCTTACTACCAGACTAAAACCAGTATGGATTTAGACCAATGGGGTGGTCGTGAGATGAGTCCAGATCAGAAAAAAAGAATGCAAGAGCGTATGAAGAGTTTTCTTGAGAAACAGTACATACTTACATTTAATAAAGAAGAATCTGTATATAAAGAAGACGAAAAGTTAGCTGCGCCAGGTGGTAGAAGTGGTTTTGGTGGTATGGGAAGTAGTTTTTCTGGTGGTCCAAAATATAAAAATGTAAAATCTAAAGAGTTATTACAAGATCAAGAATTTTTTGGAAAGCAGTTTTTAATTAAAGATGAGCTTAAACCAATTGAGTGGGTTATGGGAACAGAAACCAAACAAATTGGAAACTATACATGCTTTAAAGCTACAGCTACTAAACCTGTAGATCAGTTCGATTGGAGAAGTATGAGACGACGCGGTGGCGATGATAAAAAGGATAGTAAAAAAGCCAAAGACTCAACTTCTTCTGGTGATACTGCAACTGCTGGTGATGATCCTATGAGTGAAATAGAAGTGCCAAAAACAATTGAAATTGTAGCTTGGTACACACCACAGATTCCGATTAATCAAGGGCCTGACGATTATTGGGGTTTACCTGGTTTAATTTTAGAAGTTAAAGCAGATAATACCATAATGCTTTGTACAAAAATAGTAATGAATCCCGAAGAAAAAGAGGCTATAGACAAGCCAGAAAAAGGCGATGAAGTTACCCAAGCAGAATACACAGATATCATCACCAAAAAAATGGCAGAGATGAGAGAGATGTATGGAGGTCGTAACAGAGGCGGCAGAGGAAGAAATTAAGACTACCAATATAAAATAACAAAGGTGTTGTAAAACACCTTTGTTAACCAACCAATCAAAAACATTTCATAACATGAAAAAATTAGTAGTACTGCTATTCTTAGCAGTAGCAAGTCAATCTTTTGCCCAAATAAAAATGCAAGGTATTGTAAAAGATAGTATTGGTGCGCCTTTAGAGTTGGCCAATGTTATTGCCATTAATGAAGAAACTAAGGGTTTAGAATCTTATGCCATTACAGATGCCAAAGGTCAGTACGTCTTAAAACTCGGAAAGAATGGTAAGTATAAGATACAAGTAAGTTATATAGGTTTAAAATCTATAGATGAAATTGTAACTAGTTTAGAGGTAGATATCAATAAAGATTTTACGCTTTATCCAGACAATGCTTTAGATGCGGTAGAGTTAACCTACGAAATGCCAGTGACTATAAAAGGCGATACCATTGTTTACAATGCAGATTCTTTTAAAAATGGTAGTGAGCGTAAACTAGAAGATATTTTAGAAAAACTACCTGGCGTAGAAATTAACGCAGATGGCAAAATTGAAGTCGAGGGTAATGTGGTTAATAAACTTATGGTAAACGGAAAAGATTTCTTTGATGGGGACACCAAACTAGCTACACAGAATATACCGTCTAATGCTGTAGATAAAATACAGGTATTACGCAATTATTCAGAGGTTGGACAATTAAGTGGTGTGCAAAACAACCAAAACAACGTTGCTATAAATATTAAATTAAAAGAAGGTAAAGAAAACTTTTGGTTTGGTGATGTTACTGCTGGTGGAGGTCAGGCACCTTCGCCAAATGATGAGTTATACTTGGTACAACCCAAGCTGTTTTATTACAGCCCAAAATATAGTATTAATCTTATTGGTGATTTAAATAATATTGGTGAAGTGGTACTAACCAATAGAGATGTTAGAAACTTTGGTGGTGGTTTTAGAAGGCCAAGTGCTAATAGTGGTACTAATATTAATCTATCTACACCAGGACTTGGTGGTTTAACTAATATTGCTAACGCACAAGAAGTAGTTACAAAACTAGGTGCGGCTAACTTTAGTTATTCGCCTACAAAAGCCTTAGATTTAAGTGGTTTTGTGGTTTATAATAGTAGCCGTTTACGGACAAGAGAAGACCGTTTTATTGATTATGTAGAATTAGCAGATGATCCTAATACACCATTTGATGAATCTACAAGTTTACCTCCAGATGAAACTACAATAAGCCGCGGTAGAGAAGCGACAAATCAAGCTTTGGTAAAATTAAGTGCTGCGTTTAAACCAAATGTGAATAATCAATTAGACTACGATTTATTAGGTCGTATTTCTAGTGAAGAAGAACGTCAAGATTTATTTTCATCAGTAGTAGGGAGCACACAACAAGTAGAAGATGTAAAACCTTTCAGTATTAATCAGAATTTAAATTACTACTACACTTTAGATGAGAATAATATTTTTGCATTAGAAGCGCAACATTTATTAAGTGACGAAGATCCATTTTATAATGCGTTATTACAAAACGATCCAACAAATAATGATAATGGATCTGACCCAACTGATGGTATAGATGATGAAGATGCATTTGATGCTACGGCAGAAGGCTTAGGCTTAGATAGAGATCAGTTTGGGTATAATCTTAACCAAGAACGTCGTATTAAAACAAATCAATTAGATGCTAAAGTAGATTATTATAACATCTTAAATGCAAAGAGTAATATTAACCTAACGTTTGGTACTATTTTAAGTAATCAGCGTTTTAATTCTAATATTTTTCAATTTTTAGACGATGGGTCGTTGTTTAACCCTACGCCATTAATTAATGACGGTTTAGATTCTAACGATATCGAATACAATTTTAGTGATATTTATTTGGGTGCACGTTACCGATTAAAATCTGGTAAATTTACATTTACACCAGGGGTATCTTTACATGCCTATGGCAATAAAAACACACAATTTGGTGAAACCTTTGAAGATAATTTCTTTAGAGTATTACCAGAGTTTGAAACGTTGGTTCAGTTTAAAAAGAGTGAATCTTTAACCTTTAGTTATAGAATGCAGAACAGTTTTACGGATGTGTCTAGTTTAGCTGAAGGTTTGGTGTTAAATAGCTTTAATAGTATTCAGTTTGGTAATGCCGAATTGCAAAATGCACTTTCGCACCGTGTTAATTTATTTTACAGAAGTTTTAATTTATTTAACTACACTAATGTGGTAGCTGGTATTACCTATAATAAGAATATCGACCAAATTAGACCGTTAACAAATTTTGAAAGCGTTATTACCACAAGTACCTTCTTTAATTCGCAATTTGCGGATGAAAGTGTTACAGCCTTTGGATCTTGGCAACGTACTTTTGGTAAAATTAGAGCGGGTTTAAGAACAAACTTTAATTACAGTTTAAACAATCAGTTTGTGCAAGGCGTACAAGCGGTTAACGAAACGTTTACGCAAACTTACCGTCCAGAAATACGAACTAACTTTAGAGAAGCACCAAATTTAAGGTTTAGATATTCTTACACTGTTCGTGATACAGATTTAGGTACAAATTCTAATAGGTTTACCACACATGCACCTTCTGTTCGTTTTGATGCTTACATTTGGGATGCTCTAACATTTGTTACAGATTTTACATTTTCTGAGCAAGATAATGGTATTGCAAAAGAGTCTTTTAAAACTTGGGATGCGACTTTGCGTTACAGAAAAGGTAGAGATGCGAAGTGGGAATACTCATTGAGAGCTTCTAACTTATTAAATATAGATGGTAATATTAATAACAATGCAGGTAACATTTCTGTTTCTACTACAGAGACATTTGTGCAACCGCGTTTTGTAACGTTTAGATTAACGTATACCTTATAACAAGGATTGTTTTATAGATTTAAAATAAAAAAAAAGCCTTCTATTAATTTAGAAGGCTTTTTTTATTTTAAAAATTGTTCGTTTAATTATCCCTAAGCACATGTACTACACCTGTAATAGTATGTGCAAGACCATTAAAATCTTCATAAGTACCAGAGAAATTAATATCAATATAGTCTCCAACGTCACCAAGGGCACTTAAGTTATAGACAATATTGTTATTCGTATCTGACACACTTAGGCACTCACCAATAAAGAAACCGGTATCATTAGGGTTGTTAAATGAGTAGCTATCATAAGTACCAAGATATTCTGGGTCATTAAGTGCGCCGTACATATAGAAACAGGTGGTGCCAGTAGCATTTCCGCTTCCAAAAATATCTAATGTTGGTCCGTTAGAATTTTGACCATCTAAATAAAAATTAGCAGAAATATCATCTATACTAAATACAGTATCGCCATCATCTATGGTATATTGTATAAATTCGGTTATGGTATTACAGGCGCTTATTGTGCCAATATTTGTAAGCGGTGTTGTAAACGTGTAGCTAATGCTATCTGTACTTTGAAGGTTTATATAATCACTACCTTTAATAGCAAATGTGTTATCGCTTTCGCATCGTAAAAGGTTAACTTCAAATGTGCCATTGTTTACCGCATCTGTAAAGGTTTGGGTGCCATAGCGTAATTGTACATAGCCATCTGTTACTGCATTACCATTACAGGTGTTAAAAGTACCGAAAACAGTTTCTTCTATAAGGTCTGATGTTAAGCCAACAGTGATAGGTGTATTAGTATCTGAAGTAAATGGACCAATGGTTTGTGTGGCTAAGGCATTTTCTCCACAAAAATCGTAGGTAAATACATTGAGTTCTAGTGTTTCTCCGCTTGGTACAAAACCACAAACTTCACCATTTTCATTAGTGTAACCATAAGTAGTGCCAAATGTTGTACTTGTAATACTTACTAAAAGGTTGGCATACGCATTGTTATCTTGGTCTGTTGTTGTTACACACAAGGTGATCGCTTCTGCCGGTATGTCGCAATTCCAAAACGAGAAATGAGATACGGTACCTATATACATACTACCTTGTAATGTGGCTTGTCCCTCTTCTTTCCAATAGCCATTCACTTCATCGAAATACCACAGTGGAATTGTTGCTGGTGCAATAGCCATAAGGCTTGGGTCTACAGGAATTCTAATATCGGAAGTAGAATCTTCAGCTAAGTTTAAATCTTCACCATTTGTACCTCTTAATTCTATAGCCAACATCCCTAAAGTTTGTAGCATGCGTTCTGCGCCGTCTTCATTTTCGGCATATAACATACCAGGCATTTGCATTGGCATATCTTCATCAGTAGGGTCTAAACGATGCATAATAACATCTATGGCGCCTGTATATTCTGATCCGTCTTCTTTTATAAAGTTACCATCAAAACTTACAGAGCTACCATTGCCCATAGTCACTGTTTGTGGCGTGCCACTATTAACTGTGCCTACCACTGTAGCAGCTAGCAGCATTATGTTGACTTTGTTAGTGCCGCTAGTAGGCACAACTGCTCTAGAGCCATGAATGTAACCTGCTTTTTCAGCTTTTATATAACCAAAACGCTGTTTTACATTCGCATTGTTAATTATAAAGACACCATTGGTGTCTGTTGTAGCGGTTGTACTACCAATAGTAATGGTAACACCTTCAATAGGGTTTTTATTAGTGTCTATAACTGTGCCAATAAAATCTCTAGAAATGGTATTGCCAAAATATTCTGTAAACGTATCTGGAATATTTTCTTGTTGTTCTCCTTCGCTTGTGTTGGCTTCATCTTTTTGACAAGACGTAAGTGTAAGAAGCGAAAATAGTACTATTAAAATAAAATTGGGGTAGGTTTTAATACGTGTCATAATGGAATTGGTTTAATTGTCTTTTGTGTTTCTCTTTGTAATAGAACAGTTAGCACAATTAAATTCCTACCTAATTTGTAATTATAAGATAAAAAGAAACCCTTATGAGCGTGTCATAAGGGTTTGAAATTCTGGTAAATTTATATATTATTTAAATTTCAAATGCAGATTTTACTTTATCTACATAGTCTAATTTTTCCCAAGTAAATAATTCTACGTCTAGTGTAATTGGTTGTCCACCAAGTTGTTCAAATGTTTTGCTAACTACTTCATTATCTCGTCCCATGTGTCCGTAAGCAGCAGTTTCGCTATACATAGGTTGTCTTAATTTTAAGCGACTTTCAATTGCTGCAGGTCGCATATCAAATAAATCAGATACTTTTTTAGCGATTTCGCCATCTGTTAAATTGAAAGGGCATGTGCCGTAAGTATCTATAAAGATTCCCATTGGTTCTACGACACCAATGGCATAAGAGACTTGCACTAAAACCTCTTCGCATAACCCTGAAGCTACAAGATTCTTAGCAATATGTCTCGTTGCATAAGCCGCACTTCGGTCTACTTTACTTGGATCTTTACCAGAAAAGGCACCACCACCATGTGCACCTTTACCACCATAAGTGTCCACAATTATTTTACGACCAGTTAAACCTGTATCTCCGTGAGGGCCACCAATTACAAATTTCCCTGTTGGATTAATGTGGTATGTAATATCATCATTAAATAACGATTGAATGTTTTTAGGTAATTTAGCCACAACTCTAGGAATCAATATCTCAACAATGTCTTTTCTAATTTTAGCTAACATTGCATCATCGTTATCAAAATCGTCGTGTTGTGTAGAAACTACGATGGCTTCAATGCGTTGCGGTGTATTGTCGTCACTATATTCTATGGTTACCTGGCTTTTAGAATCTGGTCTTAAATAGTTTATTGCTTCATTTTCGCGACGTAAATCGGCCAGTTCTTTTAAGATCCTATGTGAAAGATCTAAAGCTAACGGCATATAATTTTCTGTCTCACTAGTTGCGTAACCAAACATCATTCCTTGGTCACCAGCACCTTGCTCTTCTTTAGAAGCTCTATCTACACCACGATTTATATCTTCAGACTGTTCGTGTATTGCAGAAAATACTCCGCAAGAATTGCCATCGAACATGTACTCGCTTTTTGTGTAGCCAATTTTGTTTATGGTATCTCTTGCAATTTTTTGTACATCGAGATAGGTGTTAGATTTTACTTCGCCGGCAAGTACAACTTGGCCTGTGGTAACAAGCGTCTCACAAGCTACTTTTGATTCTGGATCAAAGGCTAAAAAATTATCTATTAAAGCATCACTAATTTGATCTGCTACTTTATCTGGATGTCCTTCAGAAACACTTTCTGAGGTAAATAAATACGCCATAGTTTTTAAATTTTTACTCTAGATTTGACGTAATGGTTGGGAAAGCATAACACTGTCTTTAGCATTTTTTTGCAGAGGTTGCAATCAGTCAAATCTTCCTCTTTTAATATGTTACAAAAATACGTATTAAAATGAAGATTGAAAATTCTAAAACATAAGGATATCTTAAAATATTTTAATGGTCGTTCATTCTAAAATCTGGATAAGCACTCATGCCGTGTTCATGAATATCTAAACCTTCTAGTTCTTCTAACTCAGATACTCTAATACCCATTGTTTTTTTCAGTGTAAAAATTATGATAAAGGAAGATACAATACAGATAAGTGCATAACTGCCTATGCCTATGAGTTGACTTGTAAATTGGTTCCAACCTGCAAGTTTTCCAAAAATACCAACGGCTAAAGTGCCCCAAAGTCCGCAGATGAGATGCACGGCGATGGCGCCGACGGGGTCGTCTAGTTTTAGTTTGTCAATTAAGGCGATGCCAAATACTATAAAGACCCCTGCTAATGCTCCAATTACGATGGCATTACCTGGTGACATTACATCAGCTCCGGCTGTAATAGCCACGAGCCCGCCAAGAATACCATTTAAAAACATGGTAAGATCTAAGTTTTTGTAAAGAAGGCTAGAGGTTAGTGCTGCAAATACACCTCCAGAGGCAGCGGCTAAACAGGTAGTCACTAAAGTAATGGAGGTAAGTTCTGGGTTTGCAGAAAGTACAGAGCCACCATTAAAACCAAACCAACCAAGCCATAGAATAAGTACACCAGATGTGGCAAGCGGAATATTGTGACCATAAATAACTTGAGGTTTTCCATTTTTAAACTTTCCTATTCGCGCACCTAAAAGGTAAATTGCAACAAGTGCTGCCCATCCGCCAACGGAATGTACAAGTGTTGAGCCGGCAAAATCGTAAAATGGAGTCTCCATTTGATCTAAGAATCCTTTACCCCATTTCCAAGAGCCAGCAATAGGATATATAATACCAACGTATAAAACTACAAAAATCATAAACGGACCAATTTTAATACGTTCTGCAACAGCGCCAGACACTATAGTTGCGGCAGTTGCTGCAAACATACCTTGAAACAAGAAATCTGTCCAGTAGGTGTAACCTCCATCTGCATACAAAGTGCCATCTTTATTTGTAAAAGCATTTTGCATATCTCCAAGTCCAATACCAAAATCTGGCCACGCAATAACACCATTAAAGTCTGAGGGATACATGAGGTTAAAACCAACAATATAATAGAGTAATAACCCAACAGTGATAATAAATATGTTTTTAAAAAGTACGTTAAGTGTGTTTTTTTGTCTGGTTAGTCCAATTTCTAATAGCGCAAAACCCATGTGCATAAAAAACACAAGTGCAGTGCATATCATCATCCAAACATTATTAGTGGTCAATAATTCCATACGTGATTAGTTTAGTGTTTGTCCTCCTTTTTCTCCAGTTCTAATACGGTAACATTCATCTATATTTGAAACAAATATTTTGCCGTCACCAACTTCACCTGTCTTTGCTGCTTCAAGAATTGTTGTAATAGTTATAGCTTCAAAATCATCATTTACTACTATAGATAAATAGCGTCTTTGAATATCGCTAGTGCTGTAGGGTACGCCTCTGTAAACAGAGCCATGCGTTTCATTACCTAAACCAGTAACATCCCAGTACGAGAAAAAATTAACGCCAACAGTATGTAGAGCTTCTTTAACCTGCGAAAATTTTGATTTTCGAATAATAGCTTCGATTTTTTTCATGAATCATTAATTTGGTTAAAAATAAATAAAAATATTTTATACCCTATTAAAATTAGGGTATAAACACTTAATATTTATTTATAATAAATAAACACCCTAATTTTAATAGGGTATAATGAAAAAAAGTATTTAATTTATTTTATTGGTGGGTTTAGTATTGAAATGTTTTTAGGACTAGTTTTTTTAAATTGTAGTTATATATGTGTATGGATTATAAGAGAGAAGATTCTCTAGTAATTATGTTTTATAGTAATTTCTTTAAGTATAACATTGTTTTTAAATTAATTATTCTTTTACATTTGCTAGTAACAGATTGTCAATGAAGTACTGGCTTATAGGTTTTAGTTGTTTAATTAGTTTTTTGTCAGTTGCTCAACAACGAGTGACCTCAGAGACCTATATAGATGCAAATTATTTTGGTGGTCAAATAGCACTACACAATAACGATATTCTTCATTTAATTACAGGACGACCTGAAGGTTTTATTTTTAGTTGGAATAAAAAAACTTTTGGAAACCAAGCTTGGCAGCAACGCTATAACTACCCGGATTACGGTTTGTCATTTGTCTATCAAGATTTAAAAAATGACGTGTTAGGTGATAATTTTGGGTTGCTTGCACATTACAATTTTTACTTTTTAAAGCGGCGTGTTATGTTGCGTATTGCACAAGGTTTAGCGTACAACACTAATTCCTATGATAAAATAGAAAACCCAAAAAATGTGGCTTTTGGTTCTGATATATTAAGCTCTACCTATGTAATGCTTAATTATAAGAAAGAACGGTTGTTAGATCGTTTTGGTTTTCAGGCAGGTTTAACACTTATTCATTATTCTAACGCTAATGTGAGAGCACCAAATACAAGTATTAATACCATTGCTTTAAATGTGGGCTTAACTTATAGCTTGGGCGATGAGGTTTTAGAATATATAGATACAAATACCGATAAAAAATTCACAGAATCTATTAAGTACAATTTAGCTTTTAGGAGCGGTATTAACCAAAGCGATGTAATTGGTAGTGGCCAATTTCCGTTTTATATTTTTTCGGCTTATGCAGATAAACGCTTAGGTCATACCAGTGCTATTCAGTTAGGTGCAGATGTGTTTTTTTCTAATTTTTTAAAAGAATTAATTTATTACCAGTCTGTTTCTTTTCCTGAAGAAAATGTAAGTGGTGACGAAGATCATAAGCGTGTGGGTGTCTTTGTTGGGCACGAGTTATTTATTAATAAACTGTCTTTAATAACACAATTAGGGTATTATGTGTATTACCCTTTTGATTTTGAAGGACGTACTTATTTTAGACTAGGTCTTAAACATTATTTTGGAAAAACCTTTTTTGGGGCGATAACACTAAAATCGCATGGTGCAAAAGCTGAAGCTGTAGAATTTGGAATAGGTGTACGATTATGAAAAAGTTAATATATATAAGTCTGTTTTTAATTTTTGCTTGTAATAGCGAAGACGTTAACGATTGTTTTCAAACTGCTGGTACAATTATAGAAGAGGTTAAAGTGGTGCCTAATTTTGAAAGAATACTTGTAAACAGAGGAATTGAGCTTATTATAAAAGAAGCGCCAAACTATAAAGTCACGGTTTTAACAGGCGAAAATTTAATAAATGACGTCGTTGTTGCTGTTGTTGGTAACCAGTTAGTGCTTACCGATAATAATAATTGTAATTATGTTAGAGATTACGGTATTACAAAAGTATATGTTGAAGCACCAAACCTAACGGAGCTAAGAACATCTTCACAATATGAAATCGTTTCAGACGGCATTTTAAATTACAATACATTAACCTTATTTTCTGAAGATTTTAATGGTGGAAGTCAGTTTACAGTTGGTGATTTTAGGTTATCAGTTAACTCTAAGAACATAACAATTTCATCAAATAATATCTCATTCTTTTATTTAGATGGTGTGGTAGACAATATGTTTATTGGTTTCTACTCTGGTGCTGGTCGTTTTGAAGGTGAAAATCTAATAGCACAAAACGTTGACGTTTTTCATCGCAGTAGTAATGATATGGTTGTAAACCCTGTGCAATCTCTAGCTGGTGAGTTGCGTGGTACAGGTAATCTAATAGCAGTTAATGAGCCGCCAGTTGTTAGTGTAGAGCGTATTTATATTGGGCAGTTAATTTTTAACTAGTTAACTCTCTAAACAAACTTTCTAAACTTGTATTTTTCTGATTGAGTTGAAGAATTTTTAATTCGTTATCGTGTGCAAAGTCAAAAACATGAGAGCGCATATCTGATTTTGTAGAAAATGTAATTTCGTAAATAAAATTGTGCGTATTCTTAACCGAAGCTACATTTGGTAGTTTTAGTAAGAAGGGTTCTTCAACACGATAGTCAAATTCTACAATTACAACCTGTTCTTGTCCATCTCTTAAATCTTTTAGATACTTATCTGCAACCACTTCACCCTTGTTTATTATAATAACACGGTCGCACATGGCTTCAACTTCTTGCATTATATGTGTAGATAAAAACACGGTTTTTTCTTTGCCAATTGTTCTTATTAAATTTCGTATATCTACCAATTGGTTTGGGTCTAGGCCTGTTGTGGGTTCGTCTAAAATTAAAACATCAGGATTGTGTAATAAGGCATTTGCTAAACCAACACGTTGTCTGTAGCCTTTAGAAAGTTGGCTTATCTTTTTGTGAGATTCTGGTTTTAAACCTGTTAATTCTATAACTTCTTCAATTCTTGCTTTTGGCGTACCGTAAACATTAGCATTAAAGTTTAAGTACTCTTTTACATACAAGTCGGTGTAAAGCGGATTGTGTTCTGGTAAGTAGCCAACACTGCTTTGTACCTTTTTTTTATCTGTAGTAACATTAAAGCCATTAACCATTGCAGAACCTTCAGACGCTTCTATATAAGTCGTTAAAATTTTCATCATTGTAGATTTGCCAGCACCATTAGGGCCTAAAAAACCAACAATTTCGGCATCTTTAACTTTAAATGAAACTGCATTTAAGGCGTTCTGATTATTATATGTTTTTGTAATATTATTAACTTCTATAGACATATCATATCCTGTTTTCGTAAAAATAGTCATTTATAGAACGCCTAAATATAAAAATTGGTTTAATAGGTTTCGTTTTTTAATATAATTAACTACTTTAGCACTATAATTATACAATGAACACAGCAAAAGCATATAGCCACTGGTATTATTTCTTTTATACAAAAAGGAACGAGGCTTAGTATGTTTTAATTAAAATATAGTTTTTAAAAAAGTCTCGATATATTATCGGGACTTTTTTTGTTTAATAAAACTCTATAATAAAAGCTAAAAGCGAATTAAAAATAGATAGTTGAATTCATCCTGAATCAATTTCAGGATTTTATAAAAAGAAAATTAAAAGTTTGAAAAAACCAATAGCCATACAAGGTATTAAAGGCTCATTTCATCACCAGGTTGCTCTAAATTGTTTTGGTGCAACTAGTACGTTGGTTGAGTGCTTGTCTTTTGATGCTGCAGTAAACTGTTTAATAGACGGTAAAACAGATGCGGTTGTTATGGCTTTAGAAAACTCTATTGCAGGATCTATTATTCCTAATTATGCATTAATTGATGCTAATAATTTGCAAATTGTTGGTGAGCATTATTTAGACATTCAGCACAATTTATTGGCGCTACATAACCAGTCTATAGATGATATAACAGAGGTGCATTCTCACCCAATGGCATTATTGCAGTGCAAGCAGTTTTTTATAAACTATCCGCATATAAAATTAGTGGAAGCAAAAGATACTGCAGAAGTTGCTAAAAATATTGCAATGCACAAGCTTAAAGGTATTGCTACAATTGCCAGTAAAGAAGCAGCAGCATTATATGATGTTGCTATTCTTGCAGAGGCAATTCAGACTATAAAGCACAATGAAACACGCTTTGTTATTGTTAAGCGTCAAAATGATGAAATTGAACGAAAAGGACTGAATAAGGCATCTCTAAAATTTGAATTAGATCATAAACGTGGTAGTTTAGCTACCATACTCAATGTAATGAGTGATTGTAAATTAAACCTAACCAAAATTCAATCTTTACCAAAAATTGAAACTCCATGGACATATGCTTTTTTTGTAGATGTAACTTTTAATGCGTTTACCGATTATGAAAAAGCTACTGCTATTATGCAATTAATGACGGAAAATTTTAAAGTGTTAGGCCAATATAAAAATGCGAGATTATGATAGAAGTTGCAAAACGTTTAAACCATGTTGAAGAATACTACTTTTCTAAGAAATTGCGTGAAGTCGCATTTTTAAAATCTCAAGGAAAACCAATTATCAATTTAGGTATTGGTAGTCCAGACTTAACACCCCCTTTTAAAGCTACAATGTTATTAAAAGACAGTTTAGATGAAGAAGGTGCTAGTCAATATCAAAGTTACAAAGGGCTACCAGAGTTAAGAGAAGCAATAGCAGATTTTTATAGTACACGCTATAAAGTTAATCTTAGTGGGCAGACAGAAGTTTTACCTTTAATGGGTAGTAAAGAAGGTATTATGCATATCTCTTTGGCTTTTCTTAATAAAGGTGATAAAGTTTTAATACCAAATCCTGGATATCCTACCTATGCGGCAGTCACTAAATTGGTGGAGGCAAAACCTGTGTTTTATGATTTAAACGAAGAGAATAATTGGCTTCCAGATTTTGTTGCTTTAGAGCGGATGAATTTAACTAAAGTAAAAATAATGTGGATAAACTATCCGCATATGCCAACGGGTACTAATGCACCTAATAAATTTTATGATGAGGTTATTGCCTTTGGTAAACGTCATAATATTCTTATTGTAAATGACAACCCTTACAGTTTTGTTCTCAATAAAAAACCCATAAGTATTATGCGTTACAATAACGCTAAAGACGTGTGTTTAGAGTTAAATTCTTTAAGTAAAACATTTAATATGGCAGGTTGGCGTGTTGGTATGTTAGTTGGCGATTTTAAATATATAGACGCAGTTTTAAAAGTGAAAAGCAATATGGATTCAGGTATGTTTTACGGTATCCAAAAAGGTGCAATAGAAGCTTTGCAATGTTCAGACATGTGGTTTGTAAGTTTAAATAGTGTTTACGAACTAAGACGAGAACTTATTTGGCAGTTAGCAGATGCGCTTAATTGTACTTACGATAAAGATACAACAGGCTTATTTGTTTGGGCAAAAGTACCACCACTTTTAAAGTCTGAAGAATTTACAGATTTAGTACTTAAAGAGTACGCTATATTTTTAGCACCAGGCACTGTTTTTGGTAGCAATGGAGAAGGTTATGTTAGGTTTTCGTTATGCGCACCCGAAGAAATTATTAAAGAAGCAATCGCAAGAGTTAAGTAAATATGAATAACGTTTTTATAATAGGTGTAGGTTTAATAGGTGGTAGCTTTGCTTTAGATATAAAGCAACTCTATTCTAAGGTTGCTATTTTTGGTATTGACAAAGACGAAACGCATTTAGATGATGCCATAAAACGTGGTGTTATAGATTATAAAGCACAGCTAAAGGAGGTGTCTAAAGCAGACTTAGTTATTTTGGCAATACCCGTAGATGCCACTTTAAATGTCTTGCCAAGTGTTTTAGATGACATTGAAGATGATGCTATTGTGTTTGATGTAGGTTCAACTAAAGAAGATATTTGTGCTGCAGTTAAAAAGCACCCAAAACGTAGGAACTATTTGGCCGTTCACCCTATTGCTGGTACAGAATATTCTGGTCCTGGTGCAGCAGTATCTGGTTTGTTTAAAAACAAAACTAATATTATTTGTGAGGTAGAAGAAACCGCATTTAAGCTTCAAGAAAAGGCATTAAAGTTATTTTTAGATTTAGGGATGCGCATACGTTACATGAATCCTAAAGCGCACGATAAACATATAGCTTACGTATCACATTTATCGCACATAAGTGCATTTATGCTTGGTAAAACCGTTATCGAAAAAGAGAAAAATGAACGCGATATTTTTGACATGGCTGGTAGTGGATTTGAAAGTACCGTACGTTTAGCCAAAAGTTCTCCAGCGATGTGGGCGCCAATTTTTGAGCAAAACAAGACGAATGTTATAGAAACTTTAGATGAGTATATAACAAATCTAAAGCATTTTAAAACACTTATGGAAAATGAAGATTTTGAAGCAGTGTATAAAGAGATGGAAACCGCAAATCATATAAAACACATATTAAACGGAATTAAATAAGCGAAAAAGAAAAAGAAGATAATAGCACTATGGAAAATAAAAAAGAATTAAGAAATTGGTTAGACGCATTTAATTTAGATCACCCACTAGTTATAGCAGGGCCTTGTAGTGCAGAAACAGAAGAGCAGGTTTTAAAAATTGCACATCAATTAAAAAATACAGATGTTAATTATTATAGAGCTGGTATCTGGAAACCAAGAACAAGGCCAGGAAATTTTGAGGGTGTTGGGGCTTTGGGCTTAAAGTGGTTACAAAAAGTGAAAGCAGAAACAGGATTAAAAACCGCAACTGAGGTTGCTAATAGAACTCATGTAGAACTCGCATTAGAGCACGATATAGATCTTTTATGGATAGGTGCACGGTCTACCGTGAGTCCATTTATAATGCAAGAACTTGCTGATGCCTTAAAAGGAACCGATAAAATTGTTTTGGTAAAAAATCCTGTAAATCCAGATTTGGCATTATGGTTAGGTGGTATTGAGCGCTTGTATACAGCAGGAATAAAGAACTTAGGTGCTATTCATAGAGGTTTTTCAACATACGAAAAAACCAAATATAGAAATATACCAGAGTGGCAAATTGCGATTGAGTTTCAGAATAAATTTCCAGATTTACCGCTAATAAACGATCCGTCTCATATTACAGGAAAGCGCGATATGATTTTAGATGTGTCGCAGACGGCTTTAGATTTAAACTTTGATGGTTTAATGATAGAAACACATCACGATCCTGATAAAGCTTGGAGCGACGCTGCGCAGCAAGTTACTCCAAATACCTTGGTGCAAATTATGCAAGATCTTAGAATACGAAAAGAATCTGACCCAGAAGAAAAGTATAACTCAGAACTTAATAATTTGAGAGCGCAAATTGACGTTGTAGACAACCAGATTATTGATTTGCTAGGGCGACGTATGAAAGTTGCCGATGGCATAGGATTATTGAAAAAAGAAAAGAATGTTGCCGTATTGCAGAGTAAACGCTGGAACGAAATTTTAGGTAAAATGGTATTAGAAGGAAATGAAAGAGGACTGAGCGAAGAATTTATTTTACGCCTATTTAAAGCCATTCACCAAGAGTCTATTAATCATCAAGAGAAGGTGGTTAATTGTTAAAATTACTAGTAAAAAAAGGCTCTCGTTTAGAGAGCCTTTTTTTAAGAATAACAACATGCTTTTAGTCCGTATAGCCAAGTCGTCTTGAAGCTTTCCTCATTAAGGTATTAACCAAATCATCAGAGTCACTTCCTATACTACCTCTCACTTTTTTATTATAGTTCCAAAGCAATTCGGCATTCGCACCATTATGAATACTCATATTAATAACGGCTGAATTGGTAGAGCCAAAAAAACCGAAAACAACTCCTAAGGCTAAAGAAGACCCATCAGACATTGGTTTGTCAGTTTCAAAATCACCAGAAATAACAGCATCTACGCCTAAGAGCTTTGCTAAGTCTTCAGGTAATTGATCTTGGATATTGTCATAGGTGATATTAGATTTTTTTAGAATGGCATTAGTGCGTTTTGGGTCTTGTATGTTTACCACTAAGTCACCTCTTTTCTTCCTTTTTAGAAACCATGAATGCATTGCACTCTGTAAGCCTAAACCTTCTGCACGTTCAATTTTTTCTAGATCACCGTCTTTTAGAGCTTTCATTTTTTTAGGTCTAAGTTTAACGGTGGTTTTAAAAGGGACAATTGCAATTATTTTATGATCTTTTGTGAGATTATCAAAATCTTCGTGTTGGTATAGATTTGTTTGAGCGGTTATAGCAAAAGTGCTAAAACTTAAAAGTGTAAGAAGTAATAATTGTTTCATTATATAGGTGTTTTAAAAAATTTAGCTCCGAACATACATTATATTTTTTTAATTGTTGTTATTTTGTTTGAAGTAAATTAAAAAATGACAGGAACAGTATATAAATCTACAGGCAGTTGGTACAACGTTAAAACCACAGATGGTGTGTTTTACGAATGCCGTATTAAAGGGCGCTTTAGATTACAAGGTATTAAAAGTACTAACCCTATTGCTGTTGGTGACAAAGTAGAGTTTGAGTTAGAAACAAAAAATAATACAGAAACAGGTGTTATAAACCGTATTGAAGATCGCAAAAATTATATTGTCCGCAAATCTGTAAACCTTTCTAAACAAACACATATTATTGCCTCTAACATAGACCAAGTGTTTTTGTTAGTAACCATAGATAATCCACCAACGTTTACAAATTTTATAGATCGGTTTTTGGTAACATCAAAGGCTTATGCTATAAATACAGTTTTGTTATTTAATAAAATAGATACGTATAATGATGAGACCATCTTAGAGGTGAAGTATTTAGAAAGTATTTATAGTAAAATTGGTTATGAGTGTATTGAGATTTCTGCACAAACAGGGTATAATATAGACAAAGTAAAAGGCATGATGCTTGGTAAAGTAAGTATGTTTGCAGGCCACTCTGGTGTTGGTAAATCTACACTTGTTAATGCCATTGAGCCCACATTAGATTTAAAAACAAAAGCCATTTCTACACAGCACAGTCAGGGACAGCACACCACTACATTTGCAGAAATGTTCGATTTAAGTTTTGATGCGGTTATTATAGACACACCAGGTATAAAAGGGTTTGGTGTTGTAGATATGGAAAAGGAAGAAATAGGTGATTATTTTCCTGAATTTTTCAAACTAAAACAAGACTGTAAGTTTAACAACTGTTTACATTTAAAAGAGCCAAAATGTGCTGTTAAAGATGCTCTAGAAAATAACGAAATATCGTATTCTAGATATAAAAGTTATGTACAGATTTTAGAAGGAGAAGATGAGCATTATAGAACAGATAATTGGGATAATGAATGAAAACAGTAATACAAAGAGTATCTGAGGCTGCTGTAGAAATAGGCAAGGTTAAAGTTACATCTATTAACAAAGGACTTCTAATATTATTGGGTATTGAAGATAGTGATACAAGCGAGGATATAAACTGGTTGTGCAAAAAAATTATAAATCTTAGAATTTTCTCGGATCAAGATGGCGTTATGAATACCTCAATAAAAGATACCAACGGTGCTATACTTTTAGTAAGTCAATTTACATTGTATGCAAGTACAAAAAAAGGAAATCGTCCAAGTTATATTAAAGCAGCAAAACCAGATATTGCAATTCCGTTATATAAAAATTTTATTGAAACCCTTCAAATTGAATTAAAAAAAACAATACAAACAGGTGTGTTTGGTGCCGATATGAAAGTACATTTGGTTAACGATGGTCCAGTAACTATTCTTATAGACTCTAAAGATAAGGTGTAGATTTTCAATAATTTACTGAGTTTTTTTCAAAAAAAAGGTATTTAATCGACGATTTCTTAAATTTTGAAGTATTGTAGGCGAAAGAATACAATATTTATTTACTGTTTTATAAATAAGCCTTATATTCAACTGCTTAAACTCAAAATTGCTTTTAATGTTAGGATTAAAACCTGTAATTTCATTTGTATTATTTTGTATTTCATTTTCAATTTTTGCTCAGACCGAACAAGATTACAATGCTTTATTTATTCCTGATGAATTAAAAACAAAAGCAAATGCAGTTGTTAGATTTGAAAAGCAAACTGTAGAAATTCTTAGCTATGACCAAATTAAGATCACCACAAATCGTATCGTTACCGTATTTAATAAATATGGTAAAAATAGAGTAAATGCATCTGAGTATTATGATGATAACCGTGAGATTATGGACATGGAGGCGCGTATTTATGATGCTTTTGGTGAAGAGATTAAAAAAATAAAAGAGCGCGATTTTACTGATGCCAGCGCGGTTAGCGATATCTCTATATACGAAGATGACAGGGTAAAGTATATGAGTTATACACCAAACAAATACCCATACACAGTAGAGTACACATCTGAGGTGGTTACAAATACTACAGCCTTTTTTCCGAACTGGATACCCATTCGTAGTTATTTTGTGAGTGTGCAACATGCTGAATACGAAATTATTAATACCGCAGGAATAGCGCTAAAAACAAAAAAAGAAAATTTCGAAAATTTTAATATCGAAGAGATTGCAGAAAATCATTTTGTGGCAAAAAATATAGAAGGTATTAAATATGAGGTGTATACACCAGATTTATTGGTTATTGTACCATATTTTAAAGTTGCACTCAAAAAATTTAATATGATGGGTGTTGAAGGTTTAAATAACAATTGGTCTGACTTTGGTAAGTGGATGTACGATAGGTTGTTAACTGGTACAGACCAAATACCACAATCTACAATAGATGAGGTGAGAGTTTTAACAACGGGTGTTAATGATAAAATAGAACGGGCCAAATTAATTTATAACTACATGCAACAACGTACACGTTACATTAGTATACAAGTTGGTATTGGTGGATGGAAGCCAATGTTGGCAAACGATGTAGATCAATTAGGTTATGCCGATTGTAAGGGTTTAACAAATTATACTAAAGCACTATTAGAGGCGGCAGACGTACCTTCGTATTATACGGTTGTTTATGGTGGTAATGGTATTCGGAGTTTAGATAAAGATTTTTCTTCAATAGAAGGTAATCATGTTATTTTATGTGTGCCAACGGCAGAGGCTAATATATTTTTAGAATGTACAAGTCAAACCAATCCGTTTGGTTTTACAGCAGGTTTTACAGATGATAGAGATGTGCTATTAGTAAAGCCCGAAGGTGGTGAGATAGTGCATACAAAAGTGTATACAGCAGATGATAGTGTACAAAAGACTAAAGCGTCAGTAACACTAGATGAAAGCGGTAGTTTTGAGGCAGAGGTTACGATTGAGACAACGGGTTTTCAGTATGGTTTACATGAAGGTATTGAGAAGAAAACAGAGCGCGATCAGCAATTACACTATAAATCATATTGGGATAATATTACTAATGTAAACATAAATAGTATAAATATAGTTAACGATAAAGAACAGGTGGTCTATACAGAAGAGGTGAAATTATCATCTAACAATTATGCTTCAAAAACAGGAACTAGGTTTATTTTACAACCAAATATGTTTAATAAGGTAACAAAAATTCCACCAAGATATCCTAACAGAAAATTAGAGTTTAAAATAAATCGTGCGTTTAAAGATGTTGATGAATTTATAATTGAATACCCGCAAACATTAAAAGTAGAAGCCATGTCTGTTGGTGAAGAAGTCAATACTAAATTTGGAAGCTATAGCTATAAACTTGAAGCTTTAGAAGGTCATAAGTTAAAATACACCAGAACTTATATTCTCAACAAAGGCACTTACGATAAAGAGGATTATACCGCCTACAGGGATTTTAGGAAGCAAATTGTTAAAAATGACAAATCTAAAATTGTACTTATTAAACAATAATCGACAACACAACTAAATCAAATCAATATAATTAGCAGTTATGAAGTACCTATTATTTTTACTTATATTAGTCTTGGGTTTTGGCCAAGTAAAAGCACAAAACTATGACTTTGGTAAAGTCTCAAAATCAGAATTACAAGAAAAATTTCACCCTAAAGACTCGTCTGCAGATGCAGCTATTTTGTACAGAAAAGAGACGATTGCCTTTAATTTTAATCAAAATCTTGGTTTTGTACAAGAGCGTAATGTTCAGATGCGAATTAAAATTTATAACGAGGCCGGTTTTGATTGGGCAAATAAAAAAGTGTACCTCTATAAAGGTAACTCTGCCGTAAAAGAAAATGTGAAAGGGTTAAAAGGATATACGTTTAATCTTGAGGGGGGTAAAGTGAAAAAAGATAAATTAAAAGGTAGTGCAGTTTTTGAAGAAGAGATATCAGAAAACTACACGGCAGAATCGTTTATTTTACCTAATGTTAAGGCAGGTTCTGTTTTAGAATATACGTACACAATTACCTCAAGCTCCCCAATAATTGATGATGTTAATTTGCAATTTAGTATACCAATGAATGCTCTAGATGTTAAAATTGCAACTCCGCAATTTTACAGTTACAATAGGTTTTTAAACCCTAAAGCCATATTCTTAGCAAGTATAAAAGAAAGTACTAAACAAAAAAACATAAGTACGGGATCAACATCAACAGCAACTCGAGGTGACAATACTACAGGTGGTTCTTTTGGTAGTAATTCAACAGATTATGTTGAGACTATTGCGATGCTCAATGAGGTAGACATTCCGGCGTTAACTGCGGAGTCTTTTTCTGGTAATATAAATAACTTTAAAGCTAAACTTAGTATGGAGTTATCTGCATTTGTAAATGCTAATGGTGTTGTTACTAAGTCGTTTACATCTACTTGGAATAAAGTTTCTAAAACGATTTACGAAAATGAAAATTTTGGTAGGCAATTAGATAAATCTGGCTTTTTTAAAGACGATTTAAATATGCTTATTGCAGATGTAGAAGACGATTTTCAAAAGGCATTTATAGTAGAAAGCTTAGTAAAGTCTAAAGTAAAATGGAATGGTACTTATGGTAAGTATGCACAAAAAGGAATACGAACGGCCTATAAGGAAGGTGAGGGTAATGTTGGTGATATTAATTTGTTGGTGACTGCTATGTTGCGTTCTCTGGGCGTTAATGCTAATCCTGTTTTAGTGAGTACAAGAAATAACGGTTTTCCATTATTTCCTACAAGAGAAGGTTTTAATTATGTGGTCTGCATGGTGGTTAGTGGTGATAGTTATATGCTCATAGATGCTACAGAACTTTACAGTACAAATAATGTTTTACCACAGCGCGTACTCAACTGGAAAGGTAGACTGTTAAATGAAGATGGTTCATCCCGTTGGGTAGATTTAGAATCGAATAAAAAATCTACAGAGAGTTCTATGCTTAATGTGACGCTAAATGATGATTTATCAGCAACAGGCAAAGTAAGACAGAATATAACATCATACTCGGCATTAAACTACAGAAAAAAGTACACTAATGTAAGTGAAGAAGACCATATTAAGGCTTTAGAAGCTAATAAAGGTGATTTGGTAATAAGCGAGTTAAACTACGAAAATGACAAGGATATTATTAAGCCAGTTCGCGTCTCTTATAGTTATGAACTTACAGATGCTGTAGATGATATAGGTGGTAATCTGTACGTAACACCTATGTTATTTATGGGTACAAAAGAGAGTCCATTTAAGTTGGCTCAAAGAAACTATCCCATAGACTTCGTGGTGCCTTTTGAAGATAAGTATTTAGTGAATATAGCACTGCCAGAGGGTTATAAAGTAGAAGCTTTACCAGAGACTTTGGCTATAGAGTTTAAAGGTGGTGAATCTAAGTTTGTATATATTGCAAAATTGAATGGTAAATACCTTCAGCTAAAAGTAGAATTTGAAGTCAACAACCCTTATATTAGTCCTGCAGATTATGAAAGTTTTAAAGCCTTTTTTGAAAAAACGGTTGAAAAACAAGCAGAACAAATTGTACTTACTAAAGCATAATAATGAACATTAAAAACGCACAACAAGAAGTTGATAACTGGATTAAAGCACACGGTGTAAGGTATTTTAACGAGCTTACTAATATGGCCCAACTAACCGAAGAAGTAGGTGAGGTAGCCCGTATTATTGCAAGACGTTATGGTGAGCAAAGCGAAAAAGAGAGCGACAAAAACAAAGATTTAGGAGAAGAATTAGCTGATGTTATGTTTGTGGTACTTTGCTTAGCAAACCAAACGGGTATAGACTTACAGCAAGCTTTTGATAAAAAATTAGATATAAAAACAAAACGCGATCACAATAGGCATCATAATAATGAGAAATTGAAGTAGTTTTGCTCTTAAAACTTAGGTTTTGCCTAACTCATATTTTATAAATTAATGCATATTAATATTCATAAGTCAGTACTAGCAAAGCGTTCATCTTCAATTAAAATAACAGGCTCTAAGAGTGAGTCTAATCGGTTACTTTTGTTGCAAGCGCTTTATCCACAATTACGTATAGAGAATGTCTCTAACTCAGATGATTCTGTTTTAATGCAGCACGCATTGGCATCAAAAGATGCTGTTATAGATATACATCATGCCGGTACGGCTATGCGTTTTCTTACTGCATATTTATCTATTCAAGACCAAAAAACGATTACCTTAACAGGTTCTGCTCGTATGAAAGAGCGACCAATAAAAATTTTGGTAGATGCCTTAAGAGATTTAGGTGCAGATATTTTGTACTTAGAAAACGATGGTTTTCCACCATTAAAAATAGTTGGTAAAAAGCTCACTAAAAGTAAAGTCACTTTAAAAGCTAATGTCAGTAGTCAGTATATTTCGGCACTATTATTAATTGCTTCAAAATTAGAAGAGGGTTTAGAGCTAAATTTAGATGGTAAAATTACATCAGTGCCTTATATAAATATGACTTTAAGTTTGTTAAATAGTATAGGTATTAAAACACGTTTTAAAGAGAATACAATTACTGTAAAACCTAATGATTTACCAGTAGAGCCCAAAACATTGACAGTAGAATCAGACTGGTCTTCGGCTTCATATTGGTACAGTATTGTTGCGTTAAGCGATGTGGGTACAGAAATTACACTCTCAGCATACAAACAAAATGCATTGCAAGGTGATGCCGTCCTCGCAGATATTTACAAGGTTTTTGGTGTTAATACTGTATTTAAAAATAACAGTATTGTACTTCAGAAAATAGCAATCAAAAATGTGGAAACCACCGTAGATTTAGATTTGGCAAATGCTCCAGATATTGCCCAAACAATTGCTGTTACTGCTTTTGGTTTGGGTATAGGTTGTTATATGAAAGGTTTACACACCCTAAAAATTAAAGAAACAGATAGGCTAGTAGCACTAAAAACTGAATTAGAAAAATTAGGTGCTCAAGTTGTAATTACTGAGGCTACATTACAGCTTGCACAAACGCGTGCTATACTAAGTAATATAAACATAGAAACCTATAACGATCATAGAATGGCTATGGCATTTGCACCTTTAGCACTAAAGACAGCAATAAGCATAAAAGACGCCAATGTGGTCTCAAAATCATATCCGCAATTTTGGGAAGATTTGGCTTCGGTTGGCTTCATAATAAAATAAACGGCTATTTACTTGACAAGGCCTATCTTGGGATTGTATATTTGCAATTCGAAAAAAAATAATACATATACATGAAATTATCACACTTTAGTTTTGATCTACCAGACGAATTATTAGCCGAGCACCCATCAGAACACAGAGATGAGTCGCGCTTAATGGTACTTAACAGAGAAAAGCAAACTATTGAGCATAAACAGTTCAAAGACATTATCGATTATTTTGATGAAGGTGATGTGATGATTCTAAACAATACAAAAGTTTTTCCTGCAAGATTATATGGTAATAAGGAAAAAACAGGTGCAAGAATTGAAGTCTTTTTATTGCGTGAGCTTAACCAAGAGCAACGTCTTTGGGATGTTTTAGTAGATCCTGCACGTAAAATTAGAATTGGTAACAAACTATATTTTGGTGATGACGATACGTTAGTAGCAGAAGTAATAGATAATACAACCTCTAGAGGGCGTACACTACGTTTCTTATATGATGGATCTTATCACGATTTTAGAAAGAAATTAACAGAGTTAGGAGAAACACCACTTCCTAAATATATAAATAGAGAGGTAGAGCCAGAAGATGAAGAGCGTTACCAAACGATCTATGCAAAAAACGAAGGAGCAGTTGCGGCACCAACAGCCGGCTTGCATTTTTCTAAGCACTTGTTGAAACGTTTAGAGATAAAAGGTGTACAAACTGCAGAGGTAACTTTACATGTAGGTTTAGGTACTTTTAATGCTGTTGAGGTAGAAGATTTGTCTAAGCATAAAATGGATAGTGAGGAAATTGTTATAACAGAAGCAGCTGCTAATATCGTAAATAAAGGTATTGAGAATAAAAGACGCGTTTGTGCCGTTGGTACAACCTCTATGAGAACCATTGAAAGTTCTGTATCATCAGCAGGTAGATTAAACGATTTTGAAGGGTGGACAAACAAATTTATCTTTCCTCCATACGACTTTAGTATTGCTAATTGTATGATTACCAACTTTCATACTCCAAAATCAACATTATTAATGATGGTCTCTGCATTTGCAGGTCATGATTTTATGAAAAAGGCTTACGAAGAGGCTGTTAAAGAAAAATATAAATTTTACTCTTATGGTGATGCTATGCTTATCATCTAATTAAGAATAATAACGGATACCTAAAAGCCTCTTAATTGAGGCTTTTTTTTATTTTACAAGTAAACCAAAATGCATTTAAGTATTTTTGCAACAGATGGAAGTTAAAAAGAAAGACATACGCGCATTAACTAAGGAGCAACTTAGAGAATTCTTTGTAAAGCAAGGAGATAAAGCCTTTAGAGGTAACCAGGTTTACGAGTGGTTATGGAAAAAATCTGCATACAGTTTTGAAGACATGACTAATGTCTCTTTAGAAACTCGCAAAGCTTTAGAAGACAACTTTGTAATAAATCATATTAAAGTAGATCAGATGCAACGTAGCTCTGATGGTACAATAAAGAATGCTGTAAGATTGCATGATGATTTAATTGTAGAATCTGTACTTATACCAACAGGTACAAGAACAACAGCTTGTGTATCATCTCAGGTAGGTTGTAGTTTAGATTGTAAGTTTTGTGCAACATCGCGATTAAAACGTATGCGAAATCTTAATCCAGATGAAATTTACGACCAAGTTGTAGCTATAGATAATGAAAGCCGACTTTACCATAACAGACCCTTAAGTAATATAGTGTTTATGGGTATGGGTGAGCCGCTTATGAATTATAATAACGTACTCAAAGCTATAGATAAAATTACCTCGCCAGAAGGTTTAGGTATGTCACCAAAGCGTATAGTGGTGTCTACATCTGGTGTGCCAAAAATGATTAAGAAAATGGCAGATGATGAGGTAAAGTTTAAGCTAGCCGTATCATTACATTCTGCAATAGACGACATAAGAACATCTATAATGCCTTTTAATGCGACATTTCCTTTAAATGATTTACGCGAAGCCTTACAGTATTGGTATGCAAAAACCAAAAATAGAATTACTTATGAGTATGTGGTTTGGGATGGTATAAATGATACGCGGAAAGATGTAGATGCGTTGGTGGAGTTTTGCAAGTTTGCACCAAGTAAAGTAAATATTATTGAGTACAACCCCATAGATGATGGTGAGTTTCAGCAAGCAAATTCTAGCGCCATAGATATGTATGTTAATGTTTTGGAGGCCAATGGCATTACGGTTACAGTAAGACGAAGTAGGGGTAAAGATATTGATGCTGCTTGCGGCCAATTGGCTAATAAAAGTTAAAACAAAAAAAAGCGGCTAATAGCCGCTTTTTTAATGATTGTAAAGTATGTAATTACTCTTTAGTAACACGTATCGTTTGTGTAGTACCTTCTGCAGTAATTTTTACCAGGTATAAACCTTTAGATAATTCAGATAAATTAATTGAATCATCAACGATTTGATTGCCATTGAAATTAGCAACACTTTGTCCTAATAAATTGAAAACAGTAACATTATCAATTGTTTTTGTTGTCTTAATATTTAAAACATCAGAAGTCGGATTAGGATAAACACTAAATGTTTCAAGTTCGTTTTCTTCAACAGAAAGGGCTGCTGCAGTTGTAAAACTCCATACCGTTCCTGGTGTTGTTCCGTTACAGTTTACAGCATCTATACTCCAAAAATAGGTTGTATTTACAGCTAATCCTGTTATAGGGTCACCACTTTCAAAATCATCAAAAGCATTTGCTACTGGTGGGTTTACCGTATCAAGATTTAATGTAAAATTGGCATTAGCATCTGTAGGTGTCCAATTAAAAGTAACGGCGTTACCAACTACATTTACGCTAACATCGGTATCTCCATCTGTTGGTACAGGTGTATTTACGACGCCAGGAGGTGTTGTTTCTGTACAAGCAGATGTTGTAAAGCTAAATACAGGACTAGTAGTTGTACCAGCACAGTTTACAGCTTCTATAAACCAGTAGTATGTAGTGTTAGGTAACCATCCAAAGTTTATTGAACCTCCAGAGCCAAAGCCGCCAATAACACCAATATCATCACCAGTAGGTGTTGCACCTAAACTAATATTAAAACTATCTGGTGCACCACCAGTTGCTGCTGCTGCCCACTCAATAGGTCCTAAGTTATTTGTTGTTCCAAAATTAATATCAACATCAGTTGCTCCATCAGCAGGAGAAACCGCTGTTACTGCGTCCGGCGTGCTAACTGTACATTGAAATACAGACACATTGTCAAAAGCCCATCCCCATGCAAAATCGCCAGTCCATCTAAAGCGAACTTGAGCTGCAGCAGAGCCCGCAAGTTCTGTGCTTACGTCGTATGATTCAAAACCAAACGAAGATGCAGCTTGGTCTGCGCCAGAATAAGAATCTACCAAAGTCCAATTAGTACCATCATTTGATACCTCTACAAAACCTTCACCACCAAAACCAGCAGTGAAAAAATGATTAAAACTTAACGTTACAGATGTAAGAGTTGAACAATCAAATACTGGGCTTTCTAAGGCTGCATCTTCTACTGTTGTTCCACCAAAACTGTCACTATCAAATAGTGCGTAATTGCCTCCCATTTCACCATTAGTATAATAAATGGTATTTGGTGAGTTGTAACCAACTGCTTCACCTCCAGTAGCAATAGCCCAAACTTCTCCGCCTCCGGCAATATCGTTATTTGTCCATCCGGTAGGGATCGTGAGCCCTCCTTCAAAATCTTCTGTTAAAACCACTTGGCTAAACATAAGGGATGAGGTTAGAAGCATTGTAAATAATAAAGTAATTTTTTTCATAATTTTTAGATTTTAAATTAGTAGTATAAAAATAAAAATTTTAATTCCTAAAAAAATGTTAAAGACTTATTATTTAATTTTTCGTAATAAAGGATAGTCTTTATTCGTAATTTTACAGCATTAGCAAAGCTTTTTTTAATTTTTATGAAAGTAACTGAACAAATAAAACAACCCATCGTTTATGAAATGGAGCTCTTTGAGCAAAAGTTTCAACTTTCTATGGCTAGCAAAGTGGCATTACTCAATAGAATTACACATTATATTGTAAATCGTAAGGGTAAACAAATGCGGCCTATGTTTGTCTTTCTTGTAGCCAAAATGATGAATAATGGTGAGGTGAGCGAGCGTACTTACAGAGGTGCTTCTGTTATAGAATTAATACATACCGCAACTTTACTACATGATGATGTTGTAGATGATAGTAACAGAAGACGTGGCTTTTTCTCTATTAATGCACTTTGGAAAAATAAAATTGCTGTGCTTATAGGGGATTATTTATTGTCTAAAGGTTTGTTGTTGTCAATAGATAATAACGATTTTGATTTACTTAAAATTATTTCTGTTGCTGTAAGAGAAATGAGTGAAGGTGAATTGCTTCAAATAGAAAAAGCCAGACAGCTAGACATTACAGAAACTATTTATTACGACATTATAAGACAAAAAACAGCTACTTTAATTGCGGCATGTTGTAGTTTGGGTGCGGCCTCAGTAAAACCAAACACACCAGATGTAGAAACCATGAGGAAATTTGGCGAACTTATAGGTATGGCTTTTCAAATAAAAGATGACTTATTTGATTATGGTGAAGAAGCTATTGGTAAGCCTACAGGTATAGATATTAAAGAACAAAAAATGACATTACCTTTAATATATGTTCTTAATAATTGTACCAAAAAAGAAAAATCTTGGTTAATTAACTCTGTTAAAAGTCATAATAAAGACAAGAAACGTGTTAAGGAAGTTATAAGTTTTGTAAAGTCTAATGGTGGTTTAGATTATGCGGTTTCAAAAATGAAAGCGTTTCAAGAAGAGGCTATAGCGCTTCTTAATACCTACCCAGATTCTATCTATAAAGCATCTTTAAAGCTTATGGTAGATTATGTAATTGATAGAAAGAAATAGTTTAAAATATTGATTTTTAGATAACTATAGATTTATTTAATTATTTTTTGTCTTATAGGCAACCCTTATTCCTAATTTTGCGTCTTTATAAATAGAAGTACAATCGTAAACGATGCAATGAAAGTTATTCAACTTCATAAAAACGAATCTAAACTCATAAAACGCGCTGCCAAACAGAACCGTGAAGCACAACATGTGTTGTATGAATTGCATGCGCCCAAAATGTTAAGTGTTTGTAGGTACTATATAAAAGATGTTCACCAGGCAGAAGAAGTGATGCTAAATGGTTTTTATAAAGTATTTAAATACTTAAAATCATTTAAGAGTGAAGGCAGTTTTGAAGGGTGGATACGACGCATCATGGTAAGAGAAGCAATATCGTATTTAAGACAGAAAAAAAATATAGAATTTGTTACTGAAGATGAGTATCTAGAGCCCAATTACGATAATAATATAAATTCTAATATAGAGGTTGCAGAAATACAACAACTTATAGATAGTTTACCAGAAGGTTACAGAATGGTGTTTGTAATGTATGCTATAGAGGGCTACAAACATTATGAGATTGCTGAGTTATTAAAAATATCTGAAGGCACATCAAAGTCGCAGCTGTTTAAAGCAAGAAAGTTGCTTCAAAAAAAAATAAAAGAATTAAATAGTACTGGTTATGGCTCCAATTAAATTTGAAGAAAAATTAAAAGAAAAGTTAGATAAACGTACGTTGTCTCCGTCTGTAAATAGTTGGTCTAAACTTGCGCAGCGTTTAGATGAAGAAGAAAATAAATCTAAGAATTCAATGTATTTATGGCTAAGTATTGCAGCCGGTTTACTGATTATGTTAGCGGTATCTGTTCAGTTTTTTAATAAAAATGAAACAGAAAAAGCTATAGAAGGCGTCGTAGAAGAAAACGTATTAGATAAGTTGCAAGATTTTAAAACAAATAGTATAGATAGTCAAAAACGTTTTGAGTTAGCGACAGAAGACCATAGGCTCGATTTAGAAAAAGAGAATAAATTAGAGCAATCAAAAATTATAGATTATAAAGCGGTAACACCAAAAAAAGAAAATACTAAATCACAATTGGCAAATAATAATAAAGCTGTATTAAAGACCCCTATTATAGAAGGTGTAAGTATTATAAAGTCTCAAGAAATAACCAAGAGTTTAGTGCTTAAAAACACAGTTGCAACAACATTGAAATCCCTTAATGCTGAAAGTAAATTAGTTTTAGACAAAGAGGTAGATTCTTTATTAAAGCAGGCAAATACAGCACTTTTTAATGATGACTTACAAAAGAGCACCATTAAAACAGTTGATGCCAATGCGCTACTGTTAAGCGTAGAAGAAGATATGGGTCAGTCTTTTAGGAGTAAGGTTTTTGAGGCATTAGAGGGTAGTTATAAAACTCTAAAAACAAGAGTTGCAACGCGAAAGGACTAAAAGGATAAATCAAATTTAATTAACATCAATAAATCAAAAAAAGAACAGTTATGAATACAATTACAAGATTAGTAGTATACTCAATAATTGCCCTAACATTTGCAATTAGCCAAGGTCAGGAAATAAAAAAAGATTCAATTCAGAAAGCTACAAAAGACTATAAAATAAAACTTTTAGAAGACGAGAAATTAGAAATAGAAACTAATGAGAAAAAAATCTTAAAGTTTAAAATCATAGAGATTAATAAACAGTTAGATAATAAGGAGATTACAGCTACAGAGGCAGAAAATCTAAAAAAAGATGCTGCTAAATTAGCCGCTCTAAATATAGAAAACCGCATAGCTATTATAGATAATAAAATTGCACTTTTAGATCGCAATGGTTTAGATGAGCTCAAAGGTCCTCGAAATGTTGCTTTTAAGGTTGGTACAGACGGTCTTTATTTCGATGTAAGTAATTTAGATGATGATGATTCACCACCAAAATACGATATAAGAACAACCAATAAACTCTTGTTTGCCATTGGCTTTAATAACGCTATTGGCGATAACCAAAGTTTAGACGATTCGCCTTATAAATTAGGTGGGTCTGGTTTTGTAGAATTAGGTTGGGTGTGGCAAACACGTTTACTTAAAGATTCTAATTTTTTAAGACTTAATTACGGATTCTCATTTCAGTGGAACAAATTTGATATTAAAAACAATCAATATTTTGTGCAAAATGGTGACGAAACAACATTGCAAGAATTCCCATTCGATCTTAAAAAATCTAAGTTTAGAGTAACTAATTTAGTACTGCCTTTACACTTAGAGTTTGGACCTTCTAAAAAACGCGATTATAAAGACAGAGTAAGATATACTACAGATAATAGCTTTAAAATTGGTTTAGGTGGTTATGGTGGTGTAAGGTTAGCGTCGTTGCAAAAGTTAATTTATGAAGATGAAGACGGTAATCGTGTAAAAACTAAGGAAAGACGTAACTTTAATGCTTCTAATTTTGTTTATGGTTTAAGCGGTTATGTTGGTTTTGGTGACTTAGCAATCTATGCAAAATATGATTTAAGCCCATTATTTCAAGATCAGGCACTTGAGCAAAATAACATTTCATTGGGTCTAAGATGGGATTTAGACTAGTATAATTAATAGTTGAGTTTATTTTTAAAAAGAGCCTTAATCACAATAATGATTAAGGCCTTTTTTTTGTGAGTTTTTTACATTTAAATTCTGTATTTAAAAACTACAAAGTGAAGTTAATTTAAGCTATTAGTTTTTAATGCAAATTGTTTATCTTAAATTTACAAAGTTGTCATTTCTGCTCCGACAGAAACCTGTAAACAAACTAGATTACTAAATTAAAAATAGATTCCTACTTTTTTTAGGACGTTGTATGATTTCACAAAACAGTATAGCTCAAGTATTTGAAACTGCTCGCGTAGAGGAGGTAATAGGTGACTTTGTGCAGCTTAAAAAGTCTGGTAGTAGTTTTAAAGGGCTAAGTCCTTTTAGCGATGAACGTTCTCCAAGTTTTATGGTTTCACCAGTAAAACAAATATGGAAAGATTTTTCTAGCGGTAAAGGTGGTAATGCGGTTACATTTTTAATGGAGCATGAGCATTTTACCTACCCAGAAGCTATTAAATACTTAGCAAAAAAGTACAACATAGAAATTGAAGAGACTGAGCGTACTGACGAAGAAAAGGAACAACAAAATGCTAAAGAAAGTTTGTATTTAGTTAGTGAGTATGCTAACGCATATTTTCAGAAAGTTCTACACAAAACAGACCAAGGTAAAGCCATTGGTTTAAGCTATTTTAAAGAACGTGGTTTTACTGAAGAGACTATTAAAAAATTTCAGTTAGGATATTCTTTAGATGAGTGGCAAGCGTTTACAGATGATGCCTTAGGTAAAGGTTATAATATAGATTTTCTCTCTGCGACTGGTCTTACTATAGTAAAAGATCAGAAGCGTTTTGATAGGTTTAAGGGGCGCGTTATGTTTCCTATACATAGTATGAGTGGTCGTATTTTGGGATATGGAGGTCGTATTTTAACAAACGATAAAAAAGCAGCAAAATATCTTAATTCGCCAGAAAGTGAAATTTACCATAAAAGTAAAGTGCTTTATGGTTTATTTTTTGCCAAGCAGACTATTGCAAAAGAAGATAATTGTTATTTGGTAGAGGGTTATACAGATGTTATTCAGTTTTATCAAACCGGTGTTAAAAATGTGGTGTCTTCATCTGGTACTGCCTTATCATCAGATCAAATACGGTTAATTAACCGTCTTACAAATAACATTACGGTACTTTTTGATGGTGATGCTGCAGGTATTAGGGCTTCAATACGTGGTATAGATTTAATTTTAGAGCAAGGTATGAATGTAAAAGTTTGTATGTTTCCAGATGGTGAAGATCCAGATAGTTTTGCGAAATCTAATACCTTAGAGGAAATTACCGAGTATCTAAAAGAGAATGCTAAAGATTTTATTCAGTTTAAAGCCTCATTGTTGGTTAAAGAAGCTAATAATGATCCTATTAAAAAAGCTGAGACTATTAGAGATATTGTAAATAGTATTGCTAAAATTCCTGATCAGATAAAGCGCGAAGTATATATTCAAGAATGTGCACGTATTATGGATATTAGTGAGAGTGTTTTGTTTAGCACTTTAGCTCAAATTAATAAAAAAGATTTACAAGAAGCCAGCAAAAGTTTTAAACAAGAACAAAAGGCATTTCAGGTTGTAAAAAATACGGAAGAGCCAAAACAGAAAATAGATGTTCAGTACGAGTTAGAGCGTAAAATTATTGAGATTTTGATGCTTTATGGTGATAAGACAGAGCAATTTGAAGATTTAATTTTAAAGGAAGATGAGGTTTCTGGAGAATTAGTATTAGAGCCTACTATACACGAAACTCGTGTTTTTGAAAAATTGTATTTAGATCTTCAAGAAGACGAAATGCAATTTACCAACGAGAAATTCAAATTATTATATTATTCTATTATTGATAAGTTAAATCAAGACGAAGATTTTTCAACTAGACATTTTATAAACCAGTTAGACCAAGAGTCTGCTAGTATGGTTACCACTATTTTAATGGACGATGAGAAATATAACTTACACGACTGGGAACGTAATCAAATTATACCAAAAGAAAAGGACCATTCTGTTTCTCAATTAGTAAGTCAAACAATACTGAGTCTTCGTTGCCATCTTATAGACAAGAAGGTTGCAGAGTATAAAAATGAAACGTTAAAAGAAACATCAGACATGCGCTCAATTATAGAGGATGTTAAAGATTATGTGGGTTTAAAAATGTTATTGTCTCGTAAGCTAGGAAAAGTAATTGGCTAGTACTAAATTAAGCAAGATTATGATGTTTAGCTTGGTGAATTAAATCTACAATATTGGTAACATTTAATTTCTTAAAAAGCCTTGCTTTGTAGGTACTCACCGTTTTTTCATTAATATCTAACTCTAAAGCTATTTCTTTGTTTTTTCTGCCTATTGATAGTAGTTTTAAAACTTCAACTTCTCTAGTAGATAGCTTTTTAAATAAACGGCTTCTGCTTTTACGCGTGTCTTCATAACGGTAATGCTTATCCATTTTTTCGCTTAAATAAACTTCACCACTGTGAATTTTTCTTATTGCAGTTTCAATAGTTTGTGTATCTACGGTTTTGTTTAAATAACCAGAGGCTCCTGCTTTTAAAGTGCTAATAGCATATATTTCTTCAGGTTGGTGGCTAAACATTAAAACATTTACGTTATTATTTTCTTTTTTAATAGCACGTAGGGCTGTAATACCATTTAATTCAGGTAAATCAATTTCAGAAATTATAATATCAACTTTTTGTCGTCTTACAAATTCAAAAATTTCAATTCCGCTATTTAGTTTACCTACGACTTTAAAATCTGGCTTACTGTTTAAAAATAATTCGAGTCCAGTTCTTACAATAGGGTGGTTGTCAACAATTAAAATATGTATCATTAAAATTGGTTTTTGTTACAGTTAGGGTTTGTAACTGAAATAGCGTCAGTAAACAAGAAAATTAGTTAAACAAAAATAACTAAAAATTAGGCATTTAGCATTACTTATTTGATAAAATACACGATTTATCTAAAATTATTAGGAATATCACAAATTGGAATCGGAATCATCTTGTGTTTGTTTGACGTGTTGTATCTAAAAAAGATTTCAAAAGCTTCTTTTTGTCTACCTTCAAAGTCATTAGCAGTTTTACCTTCTTCTTTCATCTTCATGGCCCATTCTAATTCTGGGTAAGATGCCCCAATTTGGTCTTCATCACTTCGTGCATCACCAAATAAGCCATCACTTGGTGCCGCATTCATTATAGATTTAGGGACGTTTAGATATTCACCGATTTTATACACTTCAGATTTTAATAAATCGGCAATAGGGCTTAAGTCTACACCACCATCTCCATATTTTGTGTAAAAACCTACTCCAAAATCTTCTACCTTATTACCCGTGCCAGCAACCAATAAACCTTGCAGGCCAGCATAGTAGTAAAGTGTCGTCATTCTTAAGCGTGCTCTAGTGTTTGCTAAAGCCATATCTACAGTGGCTTGTTTTCCTTCTAAGCTAACTTCGGTTTTAAATTCTTCAAAAACAGGTGTTAAGTCGGTTTTTGTTTCTCTAACGTTAGAAAATCGTTGCTTTAATTGTGCAATATGCTCTTCTGCCCTAGATACATGACTTGCTGCTTGGTGTATAGGCATTTCAATACATAAAAGATCTAAGCCTGTTTTTGCACAAAGTGTAGAGGTTACTGCAGAGTCAATTCCGCCAGAAATACCTATAACAAAACCATTAACTTTTGCGTTTGTAGCATAATCTTTTAGCCAATCTACAATGTGATTTACAACCTTTTCTGTTTGCATATTATTTAAAATTTAATGTAAAGAAGTGTACCTTTGCACAACAAAAATAGCTTATTAGTGTTAGGATTAAAAATGTTTTGTAAAATGCAATTAAGAATTTATCTTATTTTAATATTAGCTTTAAGTTTAGTCTCTTGTAGTGATGGCAGTAAACAAGAAACTGACATTGCAAAAATAGAAGCTAACTTTGTAGTGGAACGGTTTGATGAGGCTGTATTAAAAGCGACTCCTAAAGATTTGCCAGATTTAAAGCAGGCTTTTCCTTTTTTGTTTTCTAAACACACACCAGATTCTATTTGGGTGAATAAGCTAAATGATACTTTACAGAATGAAATTTTAAAAGAAGTAAGTCGCAACTTTCTAGATTTTAAGGATGTAAAAGCAGACTTGTTAAGTATGTTTCAGCATATTAAATACTATGACAAAGTGTTTTCTGTACCACGAGTTGTGACCTTAACCAATACCGTGCAATACAGAGACAAAGTGATTGTAACAGATAGTATTGCTTTAGTAGCATTAGACAACTATTTAGGTGAAAATCATAAGTTTTACGTTAATGGTAATATACCTTCTTACTTAGCAAAAAACTTTATAAAGGAGCAAATTGTTGTAGATTTTGCTGATAGTTATGCCAAAAAATATGCTTTTCAGGCCAATAGAGAGACGTTACTAGATGAGATGATTTACTTTGGTAAATTATTATATTTTAAGGATGTAATACTCCCGTTTAAAACTGAAGCAGAAAGAATCGGTTATACAGAAGAACAAATAAAATGGGCAGGTGCGAATGAAAGTCCAATTTGGTCTTATTTTGTTGAAAAAGAATTATTATTTAGTACAGATAGTAAACTTCCAAATCGTTTTATCGCAGACGCTCCATTTACTAAATTTTATTTAGAATTAGATAACGAATCACCAGGACGATTAGGGCAATATATGGGTTGGCAAATTGTAAGAGCTTATGCCCAAGCATCAGGTAAAGATTTAATGCAAATAATGCAAACAGAGCCTGAAGAAATATTTAGAAAATCAAAATTTAAACCAAAAAAGTAATGTCTAAAATTATTAAATCTAAAATAGAACTCAACGTAGAACTCGACGAAAACCGTGTGCCAGAAAAATTAAACTGGACAGCCCAAGATGGTGGTGTTAATAATGAAGAAGCAAAAGCAGTAATGTTATCTGTTTGGGATAGTAAAGCACAAGAAACTTTAAAAATAGATTTGTGGACAAAAGATATGCCAGTAGATGAGATGAAATTGTTTTTTCATCAAACATTAGTTACCATGAGCGATACTTTTTTACGTGCCACTCAAGACGAAAAAATGACAGCAACAATGAAAGATTTTTGCGATTATTTTGCTGAAAAATTAGAGTTGAAGAAGCAGTAGTCTAAATTTAATTTTTAGAGGTGTATATCAACTATAGTCTTAAAAAAAAAGCTAGATTTTATTTGTCTATTTACTGTGCATTTTTTTACAAATAAAACAGTTTTAAATACTATTATTAGTCTGTCTACAGATATTTATTAGGTTATTCATTTACATATACCACCTTGCCATCAAAAATAGTCATCACTATTTTGGTGTCTAGAATTTTATTTTCATCAACAGACATTAAGTCTTGATTGTAAATTGTAAAATCAGCGAGTTTACCAACCGTTATAGAGCCTTTAATATCTTCCTCAAAAGCACCATAAGCAGCATCTAGAGTATAAGATTTTATGGCTTGCGCTCTGGTCATTTTTTGTGCAGGTTCATAGCCACCTTCTGGTAAGCCCTTTAGTGTTTTACGACTTACACTTGCATAAAAACTAGCAATAGGGTTAATCGGTTCAACAGGTACGTCAGTTCCGTTAACAATAGGTACGCCGCTTTGTAGTAGGTCTTGCCACATGTAAGCTCCTTCTTTAATGCGTTTCTCGCCTAAGCGATCAATAGCCCAAGGACGATCAGATGACATATGTACCGCTTGCATGGCTGGTATAACTTTTAATTCTGCAAAGCGAGGAATGTCTTTTGGGTGTAAATGTTGGGCATGCTCTATTCTGTATCTATGATTTAAAGTTGCATTAGGTAATGCTTTTAATGCCGCTTCGTATCGGTCAAGAATTTCTCTATTTGCCCTATCTCCAATGGCATGTGCACAAACCTGAAACCCGTGTTTTAAACCATTTAAGGCTGTTTTTTGTACAAATTCCATAGGCAGCGTTTCGTGTCCAAAGTGATCTGGCCTATCCGTGTAAGGTTCTAGCAACCAAGCTCCACGAGAGCCTAGTGCGCCATCGCAATTTAATTTTACAGACCTAATAGTCATTAGGTGTTCTGGGTCTATCATTGGGCCTTTTTTAAACCAATCATTAAGCAAATCTTCTTCCCAACCGGTTAGCATCGCGTAAATACGTGTTTTCATTTTTCCATCAGCTTTCATCTTTTCAAAAAGAGCAATAGTTTCTCTACCAATACCTGCATCATGAAAACTAGTAATTCCATTTTTATGGCACGCAGCAATAGCCAATTCAAAAGCTTTCACGTCTGTTTCTTCTGTTTTATCAGGTATGTGCTGAGTAATTAAGCCTTGTGCACGCTCATTAAAAACGCCAGTGGGTCTGCCAGCAGCATCTGTAAGAACTTCACCGCCTTCAACCTCATAGGCTTTGGTGCCGTCCATAGATAAGGCGCTTAACCCTGCAATTTCCATAGCTTTTGCGTTTGCAAAACCTGCATGACCACTAGCGTGACTCAAATACACAGGGTTATTGGGTGATACTTCACTGAGCAGATGGTGTGTTTGAAAACCATGTACAGTTTCAGAAGGCATACTGTCCCATTTACTTTGATGCCAGCCGCGCCCTATAATCCATTCTCCAGGTTTCGCAATTTTAACGCGCTCTGCAACAGCATCAACAATAGCTTGGTAGCTTGTTGTATTCATTAAGTCTAGATTAAGCTCGTTATAGCCTAAACCCATAAAATGACCGTGACCTTCAATTAGGCCAGGTGTCATGGTCTTACCTTTTAAATCTATTAGTTTTGTATTCTCGTTTTTGTAAACTTGTGCATCTGCTAAACTACCTGTAAATAAAATTTTATTGTCTTTTGTAGCTACAGCTTCTACAGTGTCTGTATTAGAATCTACGGTGTAAATTGTGCCACCGTAAATTAATAAAGTTGCATACTCTTTTTCTGTATTAGAGCATCCTAAGACGCTAAAAAGCATTATAATAAGTGTAAATACTATGTAAAATTTAGAGGTCATAGAAATTGGTGTTTAGATTCAAATTTCAGTTTATTTGCTTTAAAGATATTAATTTATGATATAAAGTGCTATTTTACTTAAATTAGCCTATGCGAAAGATACTATTTGGAGTCATTATAACTTTACTTGTTTTATTCACTTTTAAATATTGTGGAGACAGACAAGACGATAAAATAGTACTTAAAGAAAGTACAGCTTTAATACAAGAGCAGATTAAAAATGTAGGTAAGCTGGTTGTTACCGAAGGTCATTTTAGTGAAGTATTCACCTATAAAAACTCTAAACTTGTCTTTGGTGATTTACTCGAGGCAGAAAAGCAGGCTATTGTTATTGTTAATGCAGACGTTACAATTGCATACGATTTAGCTAAGATTGAATACAAAATAGATCAAACCACAAAAACGCTTCAAATTATAAGTATCCCTAAAGAAGAGATTAAAATTAGTCCAGATTTTGAGTATTACGATATACAAGCCGATTTTTTAAATCCGTTTGAAGCTAAAGATTATAACGCTATTAAGAAAACGGTAAATACCTCTTTAATGAAGAAGATTGAAGCTTCAGATTTAAAATCTAATGCGCAAAATAGACTGATTAGCGAACTTTCAAAATTCCTTATTCTAACCAATTCTTTAGGTTGGACTTTAGTCTACAACGAAACCCCTATTCAAGATTTTAGTCAGCTTAATAATTTACCAGCAATTTTAGATTAACCTAGTTTTCGCTTCAAACTACCAATGCCACCACCATTAATAGCATCAATACCATTAGCTTTTAAAATACTTGCTGCACTCGCAGATCGCATTCCGCTTGCGCAGTAAGCTATAACAGGTTTGTTTAGCCTTTTAATATCTTCAATTCTATTACTGAGTTCTGGTAGAGCAATATGTATCGCAGAAGCAATATGTTCACCGTTATATTCGCTAAGACTTCTAACGTCTAGTATAACAGCACCTTTTGTAAGGTAGTCTGCAACATTATTAGTCGATTTTCCGAATAAAGCATTAAATAATCCCATCATGTTTATTTTTAAGCAAAATTCTTAAAATAACTTAGAACACTACGTAACCAAAGTTACATTATTCAAAGTTGTACTGTAAAAGCATAACCTCTTTTTTGTTTAAATTTACAGAATCTCAATTTAATAAGACTACAACAACGAGCAACAGTTATTTTTTTATTAAGAAAAGCATTACATATAGTAAATGAAGCCAGAAACAAGACAGCAAGAAATTATAAGAGTCGCAGCAAAACTGTTTAAAGAAAAAGGATACAGTGCTGTTACTATGCGAGACTTGGCAAAAGAGATGGGCATTAAAGCCTCTAGTCTTTATAATCACATAAGATCTAAGCAAGACATACTCAATACTATAATTATAGCTTTGGCAGAAGAATTTACAGATGGCATGAGGCGTATTCAGTCTTCTAATACAAATTGTATAGCTAAACTCAAACAAATTATAGAGTTACATGTTAAAATTTCCAGTCAGAATATCTACGGTATGGCATCTCTAAATAACGATTGGATGCATTTGCAAGATCAACGCGATTATTACCAAAAACTAAGAATAGATTACGAAAACGATTTTAGAACCATTCTAAAACAAGGAATCGATGCTAACGAAATTGTAAATTCAAATCCAGAAGTTATGATGTTTTCTATATTAACCACATTAAGATCGCTCTATGTTTGGATACCAAAAAAAGAAGATTTAAATCTTTCAGAATTATCTAACACGTTAAATCAAATCCTTATAGAAGGTATTAACAAATAGTTAAGATTAAATTTATTAACTTTGCTTCTTTAACTAACAAGCGTTAGTTGAAGTTCCGGCGAAAGCAGGAATCTCATTAGTGAGGTAAAGTATAATTAAAAGATACCTGCTTTCGCAGGCATAAGATGGCAGAATTTCATAATTTAAAAGTAGCAGAAATCTATAAAGAAACAGAAGATACTTCAGTAGTAACTTTTCATGTTCCAGAATATTTACAAGACGCGTTTAAGTTTACACAAGGTCAGCATCTTACATTGAAGACAGACATTAATGGTGAAGACGTACGTCGCTCATATTCATTATGCTCTAGCCCTTTAGACAATAAGTGGCAAGTCGCTGTAAAGTTAATACCAGGTGGTAAATTTTCAACCTATATAAATGAAACTCTAGCAACAGGAGATACACTCGAGGTTATGGCACCAAGCGGTAAATTTGGTGTAGAAGCAAAGCCTAACGAGTCAAAAAATTATTTATTTTTTGCAGCAGGTAGTGGTATTACACCAGTACTTTCAATGGTAAAAGCACATTTAGCACAAGAGCCAAACGCCACATGCAAGTTGTTTTACGTCAATAAAACCGCAAAATCTATTATCTTTAAAGAAGAACTAGAGCAACTTAGAAATAAGTATTTCGGTAGATTCGAAATCTTTTACTTTCTAACCAAAGAAAAAAGAGATATAGAATTGTTCAACGGACGTTTCGATGATGAAAAAATGAAAGTGTTAACCAACACATTTATAGATATTCCAGACACTAATGACGTTTTCTTATGCGGACCAGAAAAAATGGTGAACTACGTTAGCGACTATTTAGTCAATGCAGGTTTGCCAAAAGAAAATGTGCATTTTGAGTTGTTTGTAACCGGACTCTCAGAAGAAGATATTAAGCGTGCAGAACGCCTATCAAAACAAAATGTAGAAGGTGTAGAAATAACAATCGTAGATGGTGGAAAAGAATTTTCATTCACCATGACAAAAGAATACGATAACATTTTAGACGCAGCATTGGGCGCAGGTGCAGATTTGCCATTTGCTTGTAAAGGTGGAGTTTGCAGCACCTGTAAATGCGAAGTAAAAGAAGGGCACGTTGAAATGAAAATAAACTATGCCTTAGACGAAAAAGAAGTAAGTCAAAACCTTGTACTCAGCTGTCAAGCCGTACCAACTACAGATAAAGTAGTTGTCGATTTTGATGTGTAAATAAATATTTTAAAAGTATGGATTGTCCCCTAGAGGGGACTTTAGGGGTGTTTTTTTACTTAAAAATAAGTACTAATCCTTAAATAAATTGAAATAATGATTTGGGCGTTACCCTTTTTTGCTTTTAGTGGCAAAAAAGCGTCAGGCTTTCGGCAGTCGCTTTTTTTGAGAAAAACAAAAAAGAGCTTCAACAATGCCTCAATTGTGGAACACTCACGAATTCCTATTTACTAAAATAGAATGTATGAGTAATCCTTAACGCAAAAGACCTCACAGGTTTTCAAAACCTGTAAGGTCTGAAAGAGAGAACATAATATAATTAAAATAATTCTTCCTTGGTGAAGGGTTTGCATAAGAAAAATAAAAAGTAGCAATACTTAATACTTTGTACTAACTACTTAATACTAATAAGCTATGAGTGAAGAACAAATTAGAAGTTTAGAAAGACAATTCGATGAGCGTATCGCAAGAGACGAAAAAATCGAACCAAAAGATTGGATGCCAGAGAAGTATCGTAAAACCCATATCAGACAGATGTCGCAACACGCACATTCTGAAATTGTAGGGATGTTGCCAGAGGGCAATTGGATTTCTAGAGCACCTTCATTAAGACGTAAAGTCGCCTTACTAGCAAAAGTACAAGACGAAGCTGGTCACGGTTTATACTTATATTCAGCAACCGAAACTTTAGGTATTTCTCGCGAAGAAATGTATGAGCAATTACATACTGGTAAAGCCAAATACTCAAGTATCTTTAATTACCCAACCGTATCTTGGGCAGATATGGGTGCTGTGGGCTGGTTAGTAGATGGTGCAGCAATTATTAATCAAGTACCATTGTGTAACACATCTTACGGACCTTATGCACGTGCAATGATTCGTGTTTGTAAAGAAGAAAGTTTCCACCAACGTCAAGGTTTTGAAATCATGATGAAGCTAGCAAACGGAACACCAGAACAAAAAGATATGGCACAAGATGCTCTAAACAGATGGTGGTGGCCAAGTTTAATGATGTTAGGCCCAACAGATGCAGAATCTACACACACAGAGCAATCTATGAAATGGAAATTAAAACGCAAATCTAATGACGACTTACGCCAGCAATTTATAGATCAAACTGTCCCACAAGCAGAATTGATTGGATTAACTATTCCAGACCCAGATTTAAAATGGAACGAAGAGCGTCAAAGTTACGACTTCGGCGACATCAATTGGGATGAGTTTTGGCAAGTTGTTAAAGGTCATGGTCCAATGAATAAACAACGAATGAAAGCTAGAGTTGGTGCTTGGGAAAAAGGCGCTTGGGTAAGAGATGCTGCTATGGCTCATGCCGAAAAGAAACAAGAAAGAAAACAAAAACTAGCGATTTAAACGATATCGTCAATTCGAGTGAAATTGCTCTTTTTGCAATTTTGTATCGAGAACAATCTGAAACTAAAAATATAATTATGTCGGATAAAAAAAACTGGCCACTTTGGGAAGTCTTCGTAAGAAGTAAAAACGGATTAGAACATCGTCATTGCGGAAGTTTACATGCTGCAGATGAAGATATGGCCTTAGAAAATGCTCGCGATGTATACACCAGACGCAGCGAAGGTGTGAGTATTTGGGTTGTGAAATCGAGTAATATTACAGCATCAAATCCAGACAATAATGGTGAGTTATTTGAACCTGCTCACGATAAGGTATATCGCCATCCCACATTTTACGAATTACCAGATGAGGTAAAACATATGTAACAAATTCCTGCGCAGAAAAACCTTTAGGTTCAGCGTAGCTAATCTCATTAATTGAAAATAAATTTTGATACTTAGGATTGTCCCCTTAAGGGGACTTTAGGGGTGTTAAACTAAAAAATTTACCCATTTCCATGGGCATTCAAAATGAAAAACCAAAACTTATACAACTACATCCTTGGAATTGCTGACAACAGTCTAATACTCGGCCAACGCATGGGAGAACTTTGTGGTCACGGTCCAAGTCTAGAAACTGACATCGCTTGTACTAATATTTCACTAGATTTATTCGGACAAGTACGTAGCTATTTTCAATATGCGGCAAAAATTGCTGGAGACGGAAGAACAGAAGATGATATCGCTATGTTACGTAAAGAACGTGACTATAAAAATGTATTACTCGCTGAACAACCAAATACCAATTTTGCTTATACTTTAGGACGTCAATTTCTATTTGATGTCTACCATCTAGCGTTCCTTAAAGAATTACAGAAAAGTACAGATTTAACACTTTCTGCTATTGCAAACAAATGTGTGAAAGAAGTAAGTTACCACGAACGTTTTTCTTCAGATTGGATTAAGCGTTTAGGTGACGGAACAGAAGAAAGTAAAGCGAAAATGCAAGATGCTATTAATGATTTGTGGACGTATACTGATGAATTATTTCATCAAACAGAAGCAGACAAAGCAATCGTAGCAGAAGGTTTTGGTGTTGATGTTACAAAATTGAAAGAAGCCTATTATGCTGAAGTAAACCAAGTTTTGGAAGAAGCTACACTTACAATTCCTGAGTCTAAATACTTCCAAAAAGGCGGTAAAGAAGGTATTCATACAGAGCATTTGGGTTATCTATTAGCCGAGTTGCAATACATGCAACGTGCGTACCCAAATATGGAGTGGTAACCAATTTCTGCGAAGGCAGACAAACCTTTAGGTTCGGCGTAGCTAATCTCATTATTAAAATTTAATTATAAATAATAAAACATAATTTTAAATGTTAGAATTGTCCCCTTGAGGGGACTTTAGTGGTGTTTTTTTTGAGAAATGAAATCTTTAAAGCATCCTTAAGAAATTTTTTATTGAAAGGTATGACAACAACAGAACAGAACATCAACGACATTTTAGTTCCAATATTGGAGGCAGTCTCAGACCCAGAAATTCCTGTATTATCAATAATGGATATGGGAGTTGTACGTTCTGCAATAATCATAAATAATATCGTACACGTTGAAATCACACCAACCTACAGCGGATGTCCAGCAATGGATGTTATTGGGGATGATATAAAACTAGCGCTTAAGCAAGCAGGCTACGACTCTAAAATTGAATTAATTCTACATCCAGCTTGGACAACAGATTGGATTACACCAAGAGGAAGAAAAGCACTAGAAGATTACGGTATTGCAGCGCCTTTAGACGCTGATGCAGATAAAGACGTTTTATTAAATGGAAAACGCATCGTAAAATGTACAAACTGCCAATCTCAAAACACAAGACTAGTGAGTCAATTTGGTTCAACGGCATGCAAGGCACAATTCCAATGCGACGATTGTCAAGAGCCTTTTGATTATTTTAAATGTTTGAAGTGATAAATTTAAACATGAAATTCAAATATCTGGATTGTCCCCTTGAGGGGACTTTAGGGGTGTTTTAAAAAATATAATTATGAGTTCAATAGAACTAAAAATAGAAAATAAAGTAGCGTTTATAACACTAAATAGACCAGAAGTATTTAACAGTTTTAATCGTGAAATGGCTTTTTTACTTCACGACACTTTAGATGCTTGCGAAACCAATGCAGAGGTTAGAGCAATAGTTCTAACAGGAAACGGAAAAGCCTTTTGTGCAGGCCAAGATCTAAAAGAAGTGACAGACCCAGAATTAAATCCAGGATTCAAAAAAATTCTCGAAGAACATTACAATCCAATAATCACCAGACTAAGAAACATTAAAAAACCAATTATAGCGGCAGTAAATGGTGTCGCAGCAGGAGCAGGAGCAAACATTGCTTTAGCTTGTGATATTGTGGTTGCTCATGAAAAAGTGAGTTTTATTCAAGCATTTAGTTTAATTGGTTTAGTGCCAGATAGTGCGGGTACATTCTTTTTGCCAAGACTTATTGGTTTTCAAAAAGCACAAGCTTTAGCCATGTTAGGCGATAAAATCTCAGCCGAAGAAGCCGAAAAAATGGGAATGATATACAAGTCGGTGTCATTAGATGATTTTGAAGAGACAATAAATCAACTAGCTCTAAAACTGTCTAATATGCCAACCAAAGCATTAGGCCTTATCAAAGAATTATTCAATAGTTCTATGACCAATACGCTAGACCAGCAATTAGCATTAGAATCTAAATTGCAAATTGAAGCTGCAAGCAGTAATGACTATGCTGAAGGTGTTGCGGCTTTTATTGAAAAAAGAAAACCTAACTTTAATGGTAACTAAAACTTCAAATTAAATCAAAAACTTTAATCCGTGGATTGTCCCCTTGAGGATTATTGAGATAGAAACGAAAGTTTATATAGAAAATACCGAGCGTAGCTAATTAGGGGTGTTTTAATAGAAAACATTATAGAGTGTAAAAGAAGAGTGAAAAACAAAATTATTCCATACAATCCAAAATTAAAAGAATACGCTAGAGAGCTAAGCAATAATAGTACTCTATCCGAAGTTTTGTTATGGAAAAATATCAAGAATAAAGCCTTAGGAGTTCAGTTTCACAGACAAGTTCCAATGTTAGATTATATTGTAGATTTTTACTGTCACGAAATTCAGCTTGCGATTGAGATTGATGGGAATTCTCACGACTACAGATACTTTGAAGATGTAAATAGACAAAATAAGTTAGAAGCAGAAGGTGTTCAATTTATAAGATTTTCAGATTCCGACGTTAAAAATAATATGTTTAGTGTTTCATTAGCGTTGGTGGATAAAGTGAAAAATTTGAAAACATACCTAAAGTTCCCTCAAGGGGACAGTCTTAAACAACAATTTCAAGAAGAATCAATTAAACAAACCCTCATACAAACTCACAGCCGAATAAAACCCTTTATTCACAAAACACCTGTGCTAACATCACAATTATTAAATGAAAAAGCAGGTTGTAATTTGTTTTTTAAATGTGAGAACTTTCAAAAAATGGGTGCGTTTAAAATGCGAGGCGCAGCTAATGCTATTTTATCGCTAACAGAGGAAAAAAGAAAGCGTGGAGTTGTGACACACTCATCAGGTAATTTTGCACAAGCAGTTTCTTTAGCGGCCCAAAAACTAGGAGTAAAATCCTATATTGTAATGCCTGAAAATGCACCACAAGTAAAAAAAGATGGTGTTAAAACTTACGAAGGTGAAATTATAGAATGCGAATCTACACCTCAAGCAAGAGAAGCAACAGCCAATAAAATAAAAGAAGAAAAAGGAGCATCATTTTTGCATCCATCAAATCAAGATGAGGTAATATATGGTAATGCGACTGCTGCTATGGAATTACTAGGAGACTATCCAGATTTAGACGTAATTTTAACACCAGTTGGCGGAGGAGGCCTCATCGCAGGAACAGCATTAGCTGCGCATTATTTTTCAGAAAACTGTAAAGTGGTTGGAGGAGAACCTATGGAAGCTGATGATGCATACCGCTCATTATTTTCTGGTAAAATTGAAACTAACGATAGTTTTCACACCATTGCAGACGGTTTAAGAACACATTTAGGAGACCGAAATTTTCCTATTATTCAGAAGCACGTAGAAAAAATTATTCGTGTGGAAGAAGACGAAATTATAAGTGCCATGCAATTGATTTGGGAGCGTATGAAGATTATTATTGAACCCTCATGCGCAGTACCTTTTGCAGCAGTATTAAAAAATAAAGAAGAATTTAAAAATAAAAATATCGGAATTATTATAACAGGTGGTAATGTTGATTTAAAAAATTTACCATTTTAAAAATTGTAATTTTAAATGGTTTTTTGGTGACTGAGCCTAGTCGAGGTCAAAACCTTGTAGATAAAAAAAAGAAGTTTAACTAAATAGTTTCTTCCCTTTGGGAAGATGGAAGATGGGAATAAACATAGGAGTTATTGGAGGCGGAACAATGGGAAGTGGTATAGCACAGGTTGCTGCCACAGTTGGTTGTAAAGTAAAATTATATGATACAAATCAAGCAGCTTTAGATAAAGCCAAAGGCGCTTTAGAAAAAATCTTAAATCGTTTAATTGAAAAAGAACGAATTGATAGTGATGAAAAAAACCGAATTCAGGAGAATATCTCTTATGTGAACAATCTAAAAGATTTAGCAGATTCAAACTTAACGATTGAAGCAATTATTGAAAATCTGGAAATTAAGAAAAAAGTATTTTCAGAATTAGAAACTTACGTCGCTGATGATTGTATTATCGCTTCAAATACGTCTAGTTTATCTATAGCGTCTATTGCGGCATCATTGCAAAAGCCAGAACGTTGTGTCGGAATTCATTTTTTTAATCCAGCACCTTTAATGAAATTGGTAGAGGTAATTCCTGCTATTCAAACCTCTAATGCCGTACTTCAAAAATCAGTACAAATTATTTCAGACTGGAAAAAAGTAGTCGCAGTTGCTAAGGATACACCAGGCTTTATAGTAAACAGAGTAGCAAGACCATTCTATGGTGAAGCTTTGAGAATCTACGAAGAAGGCATTGCAGATTTTGCAACTATCGACTGGAGTCTAAAAACACTTGGTGGTTTCAGAATGGGGCCGTTTGAATTAATGGACTTTATAGGAAACGACGTCAACTATGTGGTAACAGAAACTGTTTTTACAGCATTCTATTTTGATTCAAGATACAAACCGTCATTGACCCAAAAACGTTTTTCAGAAGCAGGTTATTTTGGAAGAAAATCAGGCAAAGGCTATTACGATTATGATGAAACCGGAAAGATAGTACAACGTCATTCTAAAATGGTTTCAGAAAATCAAAAAACTAAGATTGGTGAACAAATTTTCAATCGTATTTTGGTGATGTTAATTAATGAAGCTGCAGATGCATTATTTTTAAACGTAGCCAAAGCAGAAGATATTGATAATGCCATGACCAAAGGCGTCAATTATCCAAAAGGATTACTGGCTTGGGCAGATGAAAAAGGAATAGATTGGTGTGTAACACAACTAGATGATTTATACAATGAATATCACGAGGACAGATACCGTTGTAGCCCGTTATTACGTAAAATGAACAAAGAGAATAATACGTTCTTTTAAAGAACGTCAGTTAGAATATAAGGCTTTTTGGCGTGATTTATAGAGAACAATTGAGACTTATCGATACAATTCCGATAAAAAATCGGAATCACTCGAAGTGACGAAAGATTAATATATGAAAGGAGAACAAATCCCATACAAAATGTTAAGTCAAGATGCATATAGCACTTGGTTAGGAATAGAAATCCTTGAATGTGAAATGGGAAGATGCAAAGTCGGAATGACTATTAGGAAGGATATGCTAAATAGTATGAATAAAGCACATGGTGGCATCAGTTATTCCTTAGCCGATACAGCATTTGGTTTTGCCGCAAATACACATGGGAAATATGCAGTTTCAATAGAGACAAGCATTAATCATATTGAAGCTTTAGATGAAGGCGATTACATAGTTGCAGAATCTGTAATAGAAACTGTAAAAAATAAATTAGGTTTCAATATTATTGAAGTCAAAAGAGGAGATGAATTAGTAGCACTTTTTAAAGGTGTGGTTTATCGAACTGAAAAAGATTGGACTTAATTCCTGCGAAGGCAGGAATCTCATACTAGGAAATAAATAAAACTTTGGTATGTCTACATAATGGCAAATAAACCAAACGGAGTTATTTACATCGGTGTAACGGATAATATTGATGAAAGAGTAAAAAGGGTATATACTGAAATTGTATCCGAAAGCTTTTACAGCAAGATATAATTGTGATACATTAGTTTATTTTGAAGCGTTTGAAAATGGAGAAAAAACTTCAATTAGAGAAGCGCAATTCAAGAAATGGAAAAGAGATTGGAAAGTGAAATTAATTGAAAAAATGAACCCAATTTAGTCTGACTTAAGTTTGAATTGGAATTTGGTTAAGAGCATATTTAGAAATAACAATTAATAAGATACCTGCCTGCGCAGGCATTTAATATGAAACAAGCATACATAATAGACGGCATAAGAACACCAATAGGAAACTACAAAGGCACATTATCTGCTGTCCGAACAGACGATTTAGGCGCCTTAGTAATTGCAGAAATCGTAAAACGAAATCCAAACATCCCAAAAGAAGCCTACGACGACGTTATTATGGGTTGTGCCAACCAAGCAGGTGAAGATAACCGTAACGTTGCACGTATGTCATCACTCTTAGCCGGCTTGCCATTTACAGTTCCTGGCGAAACCGTAAACCGTTTATGTAGTTCAGGATTATCAGCAATCATTCATGCCAATCGTGCTATAAAAGCAGGAGATGGAGATATCTTTATTTCTGGTGGTGTGGAGAATATGACAAGAGGACCTTATGTCATGGCAAAACCATCATCAGCATTTGGCGGTGATTCTAAACTATACGATTCAACATTCGGATGGCGTTTTATCAACCCAAAAATGCAACAATTATACGGTACGGACGGCATGGGAAACACAGCCGAAAATCTAGTTGAAAAATATAATATATCGCGAGAAGACCAAGATAAATTCGCCTATTGGAGTCAAATGAAAGCAACCAAAGCGCAAGAAAATGGGCGACTAGCAAAAGAAATTATAACTGTCGAAATTCCACAACGCAAAAAAGACCCTATTCAATTTTCAAAAGATGAATTTGTAAAACCAACAAGCTCACTTGAAGTTTTAGGGAAATTAAGACCCGCTTTTAAAAAAGAAGGCGGAAGCGTAACCGCAGGAAATTCTTCAGGATTAAACGATGGGGCAGCTGCAACGATTATAGCTTCAGAAGATGCCGTAAAAAAATACAATCTAAAACCATTAGCAAGAATCGTAAGTTCTGCTGTAGTTGGCGTAGAGCCACGAATTATGGGAATTGGCCCTGTTCAAGCCTCAAATAAAGCTTTAGAAAAAGCAGGTTTAACCATGGATGATATGGATGTGATTGAGCTTAACGAAGCTTTTGCTGCACAAGCCTTGGCATGCACAAGAGCTTGGGGATTAGCAGACGATGATGCAAGATTAAATCCAAATGGAGGTTCCATTGCAATTGGCCATCCGCTCGGTGTTACAGGAGCAAGAGTTACGTATTCAGCAGCTTTAGAGTTGCAGGAAACCAATAAGCGCTATGCCCTAATAACGATGTGCATTGGAGTAGGTCAAGGCTATGCTGCTATTATAGAGCGTGTAGAATAAGCAAATTTGAAAGCAAAAGTGTTTTGCTTTTTGGTAAAAATAGAAATTAGCAAGAGTGCCCTGTTGAAATACAGAATAAAAAAATGAAATCGTTAAGAATTTTTGAAGCCTTGGAAAAAATTTAGATTTCATTTTGAGGTTTTAAAACTGTGATACAAGTTTTAGAAATTCCTCATTTCAACTTGAATTTTTGGTTCGTTTTGTTTCAAGACAAAATGAACATAAAGAAAAAAACAAATGAAAAAAATACAACATTACGTCCAAGGAAATTGGACAACAGGAAAAGAAGAAGGCACACCAATCCTAGACGCTATAACAGGAGAAGCCTTTACAAGCGTCGCAACTGAAGGATTAGATATTCCTGAAATTCTAAACTACGGACGCACAAAAGGTGGAGAAGTTCTCCGCAAAATGACCTTTCAAGAGCGAGGTAATATGCTTAAAAGTTTAGCATTATATCTTACAAAAAGAAAGAATGCGTTTTACGATTTAAGTTACAGGACAGGTGCAACAAAAGTAGATAGTTGGATAGATATTGAAGGTGGATTCGGAAACTTATTTGCTAATGCATCTTTAAGAAAGTTATTCCCTAATCAGCCTTACCATGTAGAAGGAGATGCTATCGATTTATCACGTGGCGGACGCTTTATGGCACATCATATTATGGTACCTAAAAAAGGTGTTGCTGTTCATATCAATGCCTTTAATTTTCCAGTTTGGGGCATGTTAGAAAAGTGCGCAGTTAATTGGATGGCTGGAGTTCCGGCTGTGGTTCTACCAGCACCTTCATCATCTTATTTAGCAGAAGCGGTTGCCAAAGAAATTATAGCTTCAGGTATTTTGCCAGAAGGCGCTCTTCAAATTATAAACGGAACGGTAAAAACAATTTTAGATACAGTAGAATCTCAAGATGTTGTCACGTTTACAGGTTCTGCGCAAACAGGACGCTTATTAAAAGCTCATCCAAGATTGATACAAGAATCTGTACCATTCACCATGGAGGCGGATTCATTAAATGCTTCAATTTTAGGTGAAGACGCTATTCCTGGAACGCCGGAATTCGATTTATTCATTAAGGAAGTCAGGAAAGAAATGACGGTTAAAGCTGGACAAAAATGTACAGCGATTAGACGTATCATCGTTCCAGAAAATTTAATAGATGATGTTCAAGCGTCTTTAAGTAAAGCCTTAGATAAAGTCACTATTGGTGACCCAAGACTCAAAGAAGTTAGAATGGGTTCTTTGGTAAGTCATCAACAAGTGCAAGCGGTTAGAGATTCAGTAAACGATTTAGCAAAAGAAGCACAAATCGTTTATGGCAGTTTAGATAAAATTGAAACCATTGGTGCAGATGCAAAGAAAGGAGCGTTTGCAAGTCCAATTTTATTAAGATCAGACCATCCGTTTCAAAATACAATCATACACGAGCGTGAAGCATTTGGTCCAGTCAGTACTCTAATGCCATATAAAAATTTAGACGAAGCCATTACCTTGGCCCAAATGGGAAAAGGGTCTTTGGTATCGTCAATTGCTACTAATGATGACAAAATTGCCAAAGATTATGTTATAAATGCAGCAAGTCATCATGGCCGAATAATGGTTGTGAATCGCGATATGGCTAAAGAAAGTACAGGTCACGGTTCACCATTACCTTACTTAGTTCATGGTGGTCCAGGACGCGCTGGTGGTGGCGAAGAAATGGGAGGTATGCGCGGTATTAAACATTACTTACAACGTACAGCCATCCAAGGATCACCAACAACGATTACTGAAATCACAGGAATTTACCAGCAAAATGCAAAATATAAGGAAGCAGAAATGCATCCATTTAAGTACCATTGGGAAGACATTCAACCAGGAATGTCAATGAAAACGCATAACCGTACATTTACGGATACTGATATTATTAATTTTTCAAACCTCACTTGGGATCATTTTTATGCACATACGGATATTACGTCCTTAGATGGTAGTATTTTCGAGAAAAGAACTGCACATGGCTATTTCATTATTTCAGCAGCAGCAGGATTATTTGTATATCCAAACAAAGGTCCCGTTTCTGCGAATTACGGATTAGAAGAATGCAGATTTTTGCGTCCCTTGTACCATAATGATACAATTTACGTACGTTTAACATGTCAGCAAAAAGTAGATAGAGACGTCGCTTCCGCAGAACATCCAAGCGGCATTGTAAAATGGTATGCAGAAATTTTTGATGCTAATACTGATGAAAAAGTAGCATTTGCAACTGTGTTGACAATGGTTCAGAAAAACCAAGACGTTTTTACTGAAATGACCGAAGATAAAATCAACGAATGTCTTTCAGTATTAAAAGAAGATGCAAAACCAAAATGGGGAATCATGACACCACAGCACATGATTGAACATTTAGAATACACCTATAAAATCGCTTCAGGTGAAATTCAAGATTTTGAAATTTCAACACCTTCAACTATTTTAGAAAAAGTAAAAAATAGTCTATGGAATTACGATACGTTTCCAAAGAATAGTCAATTTCCAGAATTAGAGAAAGATACGCTTAATGATTTAAAGCATGAAAATTTAGTCACAGCAATTAAAAGTTTTAAAGTACAACGCGAGAAATATTTAGAATATTTCAAGGATAACCCAAATGCCATATTAAGTAATATGGTCTTTGGGGAATTAAATAAATATGAGTGGTATTTGTTAGAGCGAAAGCACCTGAATCATCATTTTGAACAATTTGGATTAATTAAAAAGTAATCATCAATCAATATGAAGCAATTAAAATTAGTTTTAATAGGCCTTTTAATATTAAGCTGCAATTCAGAAAAAAAAGAGAAGATATCTGAAATTCCAGACACTTTTACTAAACTAACAAGTTTAGTCGATGCGTTCGCTGAGAATATCATAAAAAAAGGGAACTCTAATTCTTTTGCAGTAGCCATTTATAAAGATGGCGAGATGTATCAAAACTATTATGGTGAAATCGATAAAGGTGGTAACAACAAGCCTAATGATAGTTCCCTTTACGAAATAGCATCTATAACTAAAACATTCACAGGTTCTTTAGTTGCAAAGGCTGTTTTGGCTGGTAAAATTAGTTTAGATGATGATATAAGAAAGTATTTAGAAGGTGATTATTCAAATCTAGAATTTGAAGGACAACCGATTACAGTAAAACATTTGTTAACCCATAGTATGGGTTTAAAAAATAAATTGACTAAAGGGTTTGAAGCTATCAGAAATAAGGTCACAAGTGGAACATACGATTTCAAAACAGATTCTTACACCATGGATGATTTATTATTGGAGCTCAAAGAGGTTGAGGTTAATAAAAAACCAGGAACAATGTATACATATAATTCGCTCGGACCAGAGTTGCTAGCGTACATTTTAGAAAAAGTAAATAAGCAACCGTTCAAGAGGCAAATGAATACGTTATTCAAAGAACTCGGAATGAACGATACTTATCTTGACGAATCTATAAAATACAAGAACCGATTAATAAATGGATATAAAGGAGATACTTTGGCACCGATAGACCATAACCCAGTTTATGGTGCTGCAGGTGGCGCGATTTCAACATTGCCAGATTTATCTCAATACATGAAATTTCTTGTAGATAATAAAGCTGAGCCTTGGGTTAAGGAAGCTTCACGTTTGCTTTTTGAAGATAAAGAAGAAGATGAGCAGGTTGGTTACCTCTGGCAAAATATGGGTTTTGCTGAAAAAGAAGGTTATTATTATTCTAAAACAGGGACATCTAATAGAGTTCAAAGTGGTGTTTTAATTTGTCCAGATTCTGATTATGGAATTATTGTAATGGTTAACAATACATCAGATGAAGCATTAAATGATTGGGTAAAATTATTCTTCAGAGATATTGAGCCAATGTTAATCACATATCCTAAGCTCAATTTAGCATCTATATTCAGAATAGATTTTAACGAAAACCCTACTAAAGCCTATCAGAATTTCAGAACTCATAAAAAAGATACTTTAATTTATGATTTTGATTTAAGAGACTTAAATAATTTTGGTTACGATTTATTGAATGATAAGCAGAACCATAAAGCGATTGAAGTTTTCAAGTTTTTAACGGAAGAATTTCCTGAAAATGCTAATATTTACGACAGTTTAGGTGAATCTTATTTTATAACTAAAGATTATAAAAATGCACTAATAAGTTTCAAAAAAGCATTGGAGTTGAATCCCGATATGAAAACTTCAAGAAACTATATTAAAAAAATTGAAGAATTAAAATTACCTAAATAATGAACGATCCATACGTAAAACAAACCATAGAAAACGAAGTAGGATACATAGAGTTTTTCCATCCTGCACACAACTCGCTACCAGGAGATGTATTAGCAAAATTAGCAAATACTATTACCGAAGCTGGACAAAACGATGCGATTAAAGTCATCGTTTTAAAAAGTGGTGGTGACCGTACATTTTGTGCTGGCGCAAGTTTCAATGAGCTAATAAATATTAATGACGCAGCAACAGGAAAAGTTTTCTTTTCAGGATTTGCTAATGTAATTAACGCGATGCGAAAATGCCCAAAATTTATTATAGGACGTATACAAGGTAAAACCGTTGGTGGAGGCGTTGGTTTAGCTGCTGCAACAGATTATTGTATGGCGACAAAATTTGCTGCCATTAAATTAAGTGAACTCAATATTGGTATTGGGCCATTTGTTGTTGGACCTGCCATTGAGCGTAAAATGGGATTAAGTGCTATGTCACAAATCGCCATTGATGCTAATACATTTTATTCACCAGAATTCGCAAAGCAAAAAGGCTTATTCACGCATGTTTTTGATACTACTGCTGAATTAGACGACGCTGTAAAAACAACAGCAGAGCATTTGTGTACTTATAATGTTGAAGCCATGTTAGAAATGAAAAAAGTATTTTGGAAAGGTACTGATGATTGGGATGAGCTATTAGCAGAAAGAGCAGAAACAAGTGGGCGATTAGTGTTGAGTGATTTTACTAAAGAGAAGCTGAAAACATACAAATAGTTTATCCTATAAGGTTTTAAAAACCTTGTAGGTGTTTTAGAAATTTCTTTAATCAACGCAAAAAGAAAAAATGGCAGTTTATAGTTTTAAAGGTTACATACCGGTAGTACATAAAAGTAGTTTCGTGCACCCTTTGGCTGCTGTAACAGGAAATGTCATCATTGGTAAAAATTGTTACATAGGACCTGGAGCTGCAATTCGCGGAGATTGGGGACAAATCATTTTAAAAGATGGTGTAAACGTTCAGGAAAACTGCACAGTTCACATGTTTCCAGGAAAATCAATTACACTAAAAGAAAGCGCACACATTGGTCATGGAGCCATTATTCATGGTGCTAACTTAGGTCGAAATTGTCTCATCGGTATGAATACTGTTATTATGGATGATGCCGAAATTGGTGATGAAAGTATTGTTGGTGCTATGGCGTTTGTAAAAGCCGAAACAATAATTCCTAAGCGTAGTTTAGTTGTTGGTAATCCAGCAAAGGTTATTAAACAAGTAAGCGATGAAATGATAGCTTGGAAAACAAAAGGAACGCAACTTTACCAGCAACTACCTAAAGATTGTCATGAGTCATTAAAAGAAGTTGAGCCACTAAGAGAAGTGCCTGAGCATATGAAAATTCAAGATGATGTTTATAAAACACTACGAGATACTTTCAAAAAGTAATTATCGTCACTTCGAGTGATCCCGTTTTTTTTTTTTTTTCGGGATTGTATCGAAAAGCTGTTTAGTGATTTATTACATTACACGACTTAAATTAACCTCATTAGTATCTTTACTAGTAGAAAGCCCAATTAAACTTTGCACATTTCCTAAGTAAGGAAGTAACGTGAGCTTAGAAATAATAAACGTTTCATAAGCTTCAATATCTTTAACTACGAGTTTTAATAAATAGTCAAAATTCCCACTCACTCTGTGGCATTCCACAACTTCCGGAAAATTATTGATTTCAGTTACAAATTTTTCAAGATAACTACGTGTGTGCCCTTGAAGAGTTATTCCTATGAATACAGTAAGCTTTAGTCCAATTTTTTTAGTGTTTAAAACCGCAACGTATTTTTTAATATAGCCTTCTTTTTCAAGTTTTTTAATACGTTCAAAAATTGGTGAGGTGGTCATACCGAGTTCTTTAGCAATGCTTTTAGTAGTCCGATTACTGTCTTTTTGAAGTATACTAAGCAGTTGCGTATCAATCTTGTCTAAAGAATGTCCCATGAGAAAATAATATTTTATTATAGTCCAAATATATAAATTAAAAGAAAAATATACTTAATAAAGTAAATTAAACAGAATTATATTCTTTTATGATTTAATTTAAAAGTTTTTAACGATTGTGAATACTTGTATGTCTTATCTTTATTTCTTAGAATAAATTTCTGTGAGCGCAGGAATCTCACAATAGAAGAAGAGTATTTTTTGATTAGCACTAGCATAGTTTTAAACTAACGTGAACACTCGTTGTAAAAATGTTCGATTTTAAATTTTTAAAGAGATGAGTGAAGAAAAGGGATTCCCACTTTCGTGGGAACTTAGGATGCCTAAAATGGGCGAGAGTATTACAGAAGGAACAATCATTAATTGGTTGATTTCTGAAGGTGATGCATTTGAAGAAGGCGATATTATTCTTGAAGTTGCTACAGATAAAGTCGATAACGAAGTGCCTGCACCAGCATCAGGAACTTTAGTAAAAACGCTTTTTCAGGCAAAAGACGTTGTGCCTGTAGGTGAGGTTATAGCAATTTTAGAGGCTTCAGAAGTATCTAACGCACCTAATAAAAAGTCAGTCTCGTCGAGCGCAGTCAAGACGTCTCAAAAGAAAGCAACAATTCAAAAGAAACGTTCTGTCATTTCGAGCGTAGTAGAGAAACCTAAATCGATTCCAACGTCATTTCCTACCTCAAATTCAAACACATTCTTTTCACCATTAATTATAGAAATCGCAAAAACACATCATATTAGTTACGAAGAATTAGCACGAATTCCATCAACAGGAAATGAAGGCAGATTGCGTAAAAGTGATGTTTTTCAATATATAGAAGACGGCAGAGCCTTTCAGTTTGCACAACCTATTCAACAAGACCCAACAGCATATCGTATTCCACAATTAAAATTTGATAAAGGAAAAGGTAAGGTGATTGAGATGGATCGTATGCGCCAAATGATTGCAGACCACATGGTGTATTCAAAACATACATCACCTCATGTTACCGCTTATGTTGAAGCCGATTTAACCAATATGGTAAATTGGAGAAATGCAAACAAAGTAGCGTTTCAAGAAAAGTATGGTGAGCGCTTAACATTCACACCTTTGTTTGTTGAGGCTGTAGCAAAAGCAGTCAAAGATTTTCCAAATATAAATGCATCAGTAGATGGTAGTAATATCATAGTAAAAGAAGATATCAATATTGGTATGGCAACAGCATTACCAAGCGGAAACTTAATTGTTCCTGTAGTTAAAAATGCAGATACTAAAGACTTAAAAACGATTGCAGCTAATGTCAATGAGCTCGCTGGCAAAGCAAGAGAAAATAAATTAGGTGCCGATGATATAAAGGGGAGTACATTCACAATTTCTAACGTAGGAACTTTTGGAAGCGTCATGGGAACACCAATTATCAATCAACCCGAAGTTGCCATTTTAGCATTGGGAATTATTAAAAAACGTCCAGAAGTTATCGAAACAGAAAACGGTGATGAAATCGCCATTAGAAGTATGATGTATCTCTCACTATCGTTTGACCACAGAGTAGTTGATGGATTTTTGGGAGGAAGCTTCGTCAGAAGAGTTGCTGATTATTTTGAGCAATTTGATACGAATAGAAAAATATAAATTATACGGTCACTTCGAGTGAATCTGAGGAACAAAGATTTGTATCGAGAAGTCATCAAAAAGTTCTCGATACATCACGCCTAAAAGCGTAACACAGGAACTGACGAAATAAATAAAGATTATGAAACCTAACATTTCAATAACCAATGTAGAAAAATCTAAAGTAGATACTTTAGACTTCAATAATATACCATTAGGTACCACATTCACAGACCACATGTTCATTTGCGATTATGAAAATGGAGAGTGGACAAATGCCAGAATTATTCCTATGGGAATGATACCAACACATCCTGCAGCAATGGCGTTACATTACGGACAAGCCATTTTTGAAGGTATGAAAGCCTACAAGGGTAAAGAAGGTTCGCCAATGTTATTTAGACCAGAGCAAAATGCAAAACGATTAAATAAAAGTGCAGACCGCATGGGAATGCCAAATGTACCTGAAAATTTATTTGTTGAAGGTTTAAAGGAATTGGTAGGTTTAGAACATAATTGGATTCCACCAAAAGACGGAAGCGCTTTGTACTTAAGACCATTTATGTACGCAGATGAACCCTTTATTGGTATGCGCGCAGCTACACATTACAAGTTTATAATTATGGCATCACCAGCAGGTCCGTTTTTTAGCAAACGCATAAAGTTGTGGGCAGAAAAACAATTTATTAGAGCAGCTCAAGGTGGAACAGGAGAAGCAAAAGCCGCAGGAAATTATGCAGCAGCAATTCGACCAACGGAGTTGGCAAAAGCCAAAGGTTACGACCAAGTATTATGGTTAGATGCTGTAGAGCATGAGTATATTCAAGAAGTAGGAACTATGAACATTTTCTTCAAAATAAACGGAGAATTTATCACACCAGAATTGGATGGTTCAGTCTTGCATGGCATCACAAGAGCAAGTGTAATTGAAATGCTTAAGGCTATGAATTACAACGTAATAGAGCGAAAAATTACAATAACTGAAATTAAAGAAGCCTCTAAAAACGGAACACTAGAAGAAGCGTTTGGCACAGGTACAGCAGTTGGTATAGCATACATTCAAGACATTGGATTAGAGGGTGAAATCATTCACGTGTCGGATAAAAGTCCGGTTGGATTAGAAGTTAATGATACATTAAACGCCATTAAAACAGGTCAGCTCGAAGATAAATTTGGTTGGATGACTAAAGTAGAAAAAGAGTTTAGTTAGAATTATTTGGGCGTTACCACAAGGGTCAGGCTTTCCACTATATTTTTTTTGCTTTTAATGGCAAAAAAGGATGCCGTTTCAATCCCTAACGCGAAACACCCCTAAATTCCCCTCAAGGGGACACTAGTTCTAATTTGCTTTTTTAGGATTGTCCCCTTGAGGGGACTTTAAGGGTGTTACAGCTAAGAAAAGGTTTAATTTAAAGATACCCACTTTCGTGGGCATTAAAGATGAAAAAAGAAACACTAAAAAAAGGATTTTCAAAACTCTGCACAGCAAAAGCTATGACAGAATTGTACGAAGCTAATTTTAAACAAGTTTCAAAATATGTACATGCAACGTCACGCGGCCATGAAGCGATTCAAATTGCATTAGGCTTACAATTACTACCTCAGGATTATGCATTTCCTTATTACAGGGATGACGCTATGTTATTATCATTTGGTTTAGAGCCTTATGATTTAATGTTACAATTACTAGCTAAAAAAGATGACCCATTTTCTGCAGGACGTAGTTATTATTCGCATCCAAGTTTAAAGGATGATGATAAGCCAAAAATTCCACATCAATCTTCAGCAACAGGTATGCAAGCCATTCCTGCAACTGGAGTTGCAATGGGACTTCAATACCTCGAAAATCAAAATTTAACCAACTCTGTCACATCGAGCGTAGTCGAGATGTCTCAAAAACCGATATCCGTTTGTAGCCTCGGTGACGCCTCAGTTACCGAAGGGGAAATTGCAGAAGCATTTCAAATGGCGGCTTTAAAACAAATGCCAATTTTGTATTTAGTACAAGATAATGGTTGGGATATTTCAGCCAATGCAGCCGAAACGAGAGCCCAGAATGCTTACGAATATGCACAAGGCTTTCATGGTTTAGAAGCCATAACTATTGATGGAGCAAATTTTACAGAAAGTTATGAAGCAATAGAAAAAGTTATAGAAACTATAAGAACAGAGCGTCGTCCATTTTTAGTACATGCAAAAGTTCCTTTATTAAATCACCACACGTCTGGTGTACGAATGGAATGGTATCGAGATGATTTGGAAGAAGCGCGCTCTCGTGACCCATATCCAGTTTTAAAACAACAATTACTAGACGCAGGTTTTACGGAAACTGAGATCAACGCAATAGAAAATTCTGCAAAAGAAAAAGTGCAAGCAGATTTTGAAAAAGCATTAAAAGCTGAAGACCCAAAACCTGAAGATTTATTTACTAACGATTTTATACCAACACCAATAACCGAAGAAAAAGGAATACGAGCACCAGAAGGCGCTGAAAAAGTAGTTATGGTAGATTGTGCCTTATTCGCGGTTGAAGAACTGATGCGAGAATATAAGGAGTGCTTAGTGTATGGCCAGGATGTAGGTGGTCGCTTAGGTGGTGTTTTTAGAGAAGCCGCAACTTTAGCACAAAAATTTGGAGACGATCGTGTTTTTAATACACCTATACAAGAAGCGTTTATTGTAGGTTCTACCGTTGGAATGAGTGCTGTAGGTTTAAAACCAATTGTTGAGGTTCAGTTTGCAGATTATATTTGGCCTGGCCTAAATCAGTTATTTACTGAAGTCAGTCGTAGTTGTTATTTGAGTAATGGGAAATGGCCTGTGAGTATGATTCTTAGAGTACCAATTGGTGCTTATGGAAGTGGAGGTCCATACCATTCATCTTCTGTAGAAAGTGTTATTACTAATATAAGAGGCATAAAAATTGCCTATCCAAGTAATGGTGCCGATTTAAAAGGTTTAATGAAAGCGGCTTATCACGATCCAAATCCTGTAGTAATTTTAGAACACAAAGGCTTATACTGGTCTAAAGTCTCAGGAACAAAAGGTGCAACGTCTATTGAGCCAAGCGAAGATTATGTCTTGCCTTTTGGTAAAGCTTGGGTTTTACAAGAAATCTGGAAACAAGAAAATTTAGAAACACTTACAATCGTAACTTACGGAATGGGTGTGCATTGGGCGATGAATGCTTCAGAAGAATTAGGAATGCAAAACCAAATAGAGATTATTGATTTACGTACACTTTACCCTTTAGATGAAGATACTATTATGACATCTGTAAAGAAAACAGGAAAGTGTTTGGTGGTTACTGAAGAGCCTTCTAACAATAGTTTTGCTAGAGCTTTGGCGGGAAAAATTCAAGAAGAATGTTTTAAATATATAGATGCACCAGTAATGACTATTGGTAGTGAGAATATGCCAGCGATTCCGTTAAATTCGACTTTAGAACAAACTATGATTCCTTCGACAGAAAAAGTAAAAGCGAAAATAGAACAACTTTTATATTATTAATTTTATATTTAATACATAATTTAAAATCAAATAGTTATGTATCAGTATAAAGCGAAAATTATAGATGTTTATGATGGTGATACGGTAACGGCTCTTGTGGATTTAGGGTTTTTAAGTTTCCGTGAAATGAAGCTTCGTCTATATGGTATAGACACGCCCGAGTTAAGAGGGGTTGAAAAGGTTGAAGGAAAGAAAGTTAGAGATATAGTTAGAAGAATGATACTCGGTAAAGAAGTAACTATTAATTCTTTTAAAGATAAACAAGGGAAATACGGTAGGTATTTGGCTACTATTGTTTTAGAGGATGGTCTAAATATTAACCAATGGCTAGTAGAAAATGGTTATGCTAAGCCTTATCTCCTATAGTTATTGGCAAAAAAAAAGCCTATCTAGAAGACAGGCCTTATTCTTAAAAAGATTGTAAGGTATATAATTATATAACTTTTACATTAATTGCATTTAATCCTTTTTTACCTTCTGCTAAATCGAATTCAACATTATCTCCTTCTCTAATTTCATCAACTAAACCAGAAATGTGTACAAAATGCTCTTTGTTGTTTCCTTCTTCTGTTATGAATCCAAAACCTTTAGAGTCATTAAAAAATTTTACTGTACCAGTACTCATATTATAATATATTAAATTAAGCCACAAAGGTAGTATAATTAGTTGATATTCAACTAATTTGTTGTTTTTATTTTTTAAAAACATTTTATTTTCTAAAAACCTGTCCTTTAAGTACTTATTGTTGTTTATATTGAGTATTCAGAAAGTGGCTTGGTGAATTTTTCGGGGTCCGCAGCTAAATGATAACGTGGATCGTCAATAGCTTCAATAATTACCTCCTTAAATTTTGGACTCGCTTTATATAGTAATATTTTACAGTCTTCACTAAGATGTTTTAGTTTAATTGATTTGCCTTCGGCTTCATATTTACTAACTAAATTAAATATAGCTTCTAGAGCAGAATGGTCACTAACACGAGATTCTACAAAATCTATTTCTACATTTTGAGGATCGTTTTTAGCATCAAATTTAGAATTAAAGTTTTGTATAGATCCAAAGAATAATGGGCCCCAAATTTCATAAGTTTTTGTTCCGTCTGGTTGAATGCGTTTGCGAGCTCTAATCATTATAGCATTTTTCCATGCAAACACTAAAGCAGATACAATAACACCAATAAATACTGCAATTGCAAGATCAAATATTACTGTTACAGCAGAAACAATAATAAGTACTACAGCATCTGAAACAGGTATTTTTCTAAGAATTCTAAAACTAGACCATGCAAATGTTTCAATAACCATCATAAACATAACACCTACTAATGCGGCAATTGGCACTTGTTCTATGTATTGGGCAGTAAACAAAATAAAAGTTAATAAGGTTAATGCCATTGCTATACCAGATAAACGCCCTCTACCACCAGCATTAATATTAATAACAGTTTGACCAATCATACCGCAGCCCCCAGTGCCACCGAACAGACCACTTACAATGTTACCGGCTCCTTGGGCAACACATTCTCTATTGCCATTACCTCGCGTTTCTGTTAGCTCATCTACTAGATTCATTGTCATTAAAGATTCAATAAGTCCTACAGATGCTGCAAGAAATGCATAAGGCAGTATAAAACTAAATGTATCAAAATTGATTGGTAAATTCTGCCATAGCTCTACATTAGGTGTTGGAAATTCACCTTTTAAGCCTTCACCACCACCTTCTATAATATAAGATCCAACGGTGCTTACGTCTAAACCGCCAAAGACAACAATACCAGTTGTAACCAAAATTGCTGTTAATGCAGCAGGTATTTTAGTTGTTATTTTAGGAAGCAACCATATAATAGCCATGGTGAGTCCTACAAGACCAAGCATAACATATAGTTCGTTACCAACCATCGGGATATTAATATATTCTTTTAATCCATTAGCACCTCTTTCTAATTCTTTATGAGAGAACATTCTTACCTGAGCTAAAAAAATTACAATGGCTAGTCCGTTTACAAAGCCCATCATAACAGAATGGGGTATAAGGCGAACAAAGCGTCCTAGTTTTAAAACACCAGCACCAACTTGTATTAAGCCCATCAATATTACGGCAGCTAATAAGTAGAAATACCCCATATTATCTACAGGTGTATCAAATAAAAGACCTTTGGAATGCCCTTCTGAAATTAGATTTACGAAAATAACAGCAACGGCACCAGCTGCACCTGAAATTAAGCCAGGTCTGCCGCCAAAAACCGCAGTGATTAACCCTATTATAAATGCGCCAGATAATGCTACAAGAGGATCTATTTGAGCAACAAATGCAAAAGCAACTACTTCTGGTATCATTGCTAATGATACTGTGATACCCGAAAGAATATCATTCTTGGGATTTTGAGTAAAGTTTTTTCTCGTTATTTGGCTAATTTTCATAGTATATACTCTTAAAAGTCGGCAAAGATATAGTATTTTGATTTATAGCCTAATCTATCTTGTTAAACAAAAAAAAGCACTAGTTTCCTAGTGCTTATAATTTTTTAAATATATTTTTATTATTCTTTTGCAGGTGGAAATTGTTCCATAGTTTTTGCTACAAACGCTTTAATTCTAGCTTCTTTTTTTTCTACATTTTTTGTAATAAGGTATCCAGTACCTGAGCCTTGCCAGATAAGATCTTTTTTACGTGTATCTATAAAATCTATAAACAACATGCTTTCTGTTCTGGTAGAAACTTGGTTGCCTCCCCAGCCCATGCCAGGTCCCATTCCCCAGCCCCAGCCGCCAAAACCTCCCCAGCCCCAGCCACCCATTCCCCAGGCGTTATTAAAAACGTCAACACGCTGGTTAGACTTGGTGAATATGCTGACTAACATATCTGGGTTTTCAGATTTTGTTAAGCCTTTAGACATAAGCTCTGCTTCTATTGCTCTCAATATGCGTCGCTTGTCGAGGTCGCTAATTTCTGCTTTGTCTATGCCTGGTTTAAAGAAAGCAAAGGTTTTGTAGTTATCAAAATTCACTTCTCTATCGTAATCTGCGGCAACCCTTATAGAGCTGCATGAGGTAAGCAATAGCGCAAATACTAAAACTGTAGTGTATTTAATTAGTGCTTTACTGACGCGTTTTCTAAATAGAAAGTGTTGGTAAACATTTTTTAACTGTTTCATATCGCTTTTTTTTAAATGGTTTCAAATAAGTCATCATCAACTTGATTTGGTAGCGTCACTTTTAAATTAGGTTCAGTTTCCATGGCGCGCTTTATTGCAAAAATAGCTCCTTCGTTTCTTGCCCAACTTCGTCTAGAAATACCGTTATTGACATCCCAAAATAACATCTGTTTTAATCGCTTTGACGCTTCTTTACTACCATCAAGAACCATACCAAAACCACCGTTAATTACTTCGCCCCAGCCAACGCCACCACCATTGTGAATGCTTACCCATGTTGCGCCTCTAAAGCTATCTCCAATAACATTTTGAATAGCCATATCTGCTGTAAAACGAGAACCATCATAAATATTACTAGTTTCTCTGTAAGGCGAATCTGTACCAGAAACATCGTGATGGTCTCTACCTAATATTATGGTGTCTATCTCTCCTTTTTCAATGGCTTTATTGAAGGCTTCAGCAATTTTCATTCGGCCTTCTGCATCAGCATAAAGTATTCTCGCTTGTGAGCCAACAACGAGTTTATTTTCTTGCGCACCTTTTATCCATTGTATATTATCAGCCATTTGTTGCTGAATTTCTTGTGGCGAGTGGGTCATTATTTCTTCGAGAACGTCGCAAGCTATTTTATCTGTTTTGGCTAAATCTTCTGGTTTTCCAGAGGCACAAACCCAGCGAAAAGGACCAAAACCATAATCAAAACACATGGGCCCCATTATGTCTTGGACGTAACTTGAGTATTTAAAGTCAATACCGTTATCTGCCATAATATCTGCACCTGCACGAGATGCTTCTAATAAAAAGGCGTTTCCGTAGTCAAAGAAATATGTGCCTTTTACTGTATGTTTGTTTACAGCTTCGGCATGTCTTCTTAAGCTTTCTTTTACCTTTATTTTAAATGCTTCTGGTGCATTTGCCATCATCTCATTAGCATCTTCAAAGACAAGTCCTACAGGATAATAACCACCTGCCCACGGATTGTGTAAAGAGGTCTGGTCGCTCCCAAGATCTATATGAATATCAGCAGCATCAAATTTTTCCCAAACGTCTACAATATTTCCTAAATAGGCAATAGATACGGTCTCTTTATTTGTTTTAGCTTTTTTAACACGAGACACAAGTACGTCTAAATCTGTTATTTTTTCATCTATCCATCCTTGATCTAGTCTTACTTGTGTAATTTTTGGATTCACTTCTGCGCAAACGGTAATACAACCCGCAATATTACCTGCTTTTGGTTGTGCACCAGACATGCCTCCTAGTCCTGAGGTTACAAAAAGATTTCCTTCGGGTGGTTTTCCTATTTTTCTAAAAGCATTTAAAACTGTTATGGTTGTACCGTGTACAATGCCTTGTGGTCCTATGTACATATAACTACCTGCAGTCATTTGTCCGTATTGAGTCACGCCAAGTGCATTAAATTTTTCCCAATCATCTGGTTTGGAGTAGTTAGGTATCATCATCCCATTGGTAACGACCACTCTAGGGGCATTTTTATGCGAAGGAAATAAACCCATTGGGTGGCCAGAATACATAACTAAAGTTTGTTCGTCGTTCATCTCAGCTAAATATTTCATGGTGAGTCTGTATTGTGCCCAATTAGAAAATACGCCTCCGTTTCCGCCATACGTAATAAGCTCGTGCGGATGTTGAGCTACTGCGTGATCTAAGTTATTTTGAATCATTAGCATAATAGCTGCAGCTTGCTTAGATTTTGCAGGATATTCTGAAATTGGTCGTGCATAAATCTTGTAATCTGGTCTTAAGCGGTACATGTAAATACGACCGTAAGTTTCTAGTTCTTTTTTAAATTCAGTCAATAAAAGCGCATGATCTTTTTTATCAAAATAACGCAATGCATTTCTTAGTGCTAATTTTTCTTCTTCAGCAGATAGGATGGCCTTACGTTTTGGTGCATGGTTTATTGTGGCATCATAAGATTTGGGTTGTGGTAATATATTTGGGATACCTTCTCGTATTTGATCTTTAAATGATAATGTTGTTGTTTGCATTACTTCTTTTTTAATGAATTATCGCCTGCCTTATGTGCAGTCGATGTGTTAAAACCATAAGGACAATGTCTGCATCCACTTTCGCAACAATATCCGCGTTTAAGGTGGTATTGTTCTGTGAAACAACGATAACCCTCAGGTGTTAAATAATAATCGCCTTCTTTTAATGGGATGTATTTCTTCATAGTTAATGCCAAGTAAACTTTAAAATGATAGGTTAAATTCTTCTATTAATCTAAAAGATGTATAATCTAAATTTAGCTTCAATAATTTTAAAAAATATTGGTCTAACAAAGATAATGTAATTTGGTTTGATTTTTGAATGTAACAAAGTGTGATTTTTATTTCTAAATATATTGTACCAAGAGGTTATATTGGTATTACTGTCTATCCTTTTATTTTTTTAAAGGCTACAGCTCTAAAAGAGAATTTAATATTGGTTAATCATGAAAAAATTCATCTAAAACAACAACTCGAATTATTAATTGTTCCTTTCTATATAATTTATATACTCGAATTTTTAATACGTCTTATAAAATATAAGAATTGGTGTTTAGCCTATAGTAATATTTCTTTTGAAAGAGAAGCTTTTAAAAATGAAATGGATTTAGACTTTTTAAAAACACGACGAATTTGGAATTTTATGTATTATTTTTGACAACTGAATGCAAACTCCTAAGCCATCTTTAATTCAACAAATTCCTTTTAAAAATAAAGGCAATATTGAGCTTTACATAAAACGTGAAGACTTGATACACCCGTTTATTTCAGGTAATAAGTTTAGAAAATTAAAGTATAATATTGTTGAAGTACAAGCTGAAAAGCACCAAACGGTTTTAACTTTTGGTGGTGCGTACTCTAATCATATTGCAGCTACAGCATATGCCTGTAAAATTAGTGGATTAAAGAGTATTGGTGTTATTAGAGGTGAAGAGTTACGGGATGAAATTAATGAAAACCCTACACTTAGTTTTGCCCAATCTTGCGGAATGGAATTTCTTTTTGTTACTAGAACTGACTATAGAAAAAAAACGGAATCTGAATTTATTGAGAACCTAAAAAAAAAGTTTGGGGATTTTTATATGATTCCCGAAGGTGGTACAAATACGCTAGCAGTTAAAGGTTGTGAAGAAATTTTAAATAATGATGATGCCCGTTATGATTTTGTTTGTACTTGTGTTGGTACAGGTGGTACAATTTCTGGACTAATTAATACATCTAGTGCAGAACAAAAAATACTAGGTTTTACTGCGTTAAAAGGTGACTTTTTAAACCAAGATATTCGTAAATTTGCAACCAATAGTAATTGGGATTTACTTACAGATTATCATTTTGGTGGTTATGCTAAAATAAAACCAGAATTAATTGCGTTTATTAACGCATTTAAAGCGGATTATGGTATTCCGTTAGACCCCATATATACAGGTAAAATGATGTTTGGAATTATAGATCTAATTAAAAAAGGATACTTTTTGAGTAATACTAAAATCTTAGCCATTCATACAGGTGGTCTGCAAGGTATATCGGGAATAAATTTAAGATTAAAACAACAAAATAAGCCTTTAATAAAAGTATGAAAATAAACCCTAAATATATACTTCTCGTTTTGTTAGCGTTTGCATTTAGTTGTGGGCCTAAAAAAGGCGTACACACTAAAAAGAATCGAAATAAAGATAAGGTTGAGCATATTAAACTTCCTAATAATACTAAAGTAACTACGCCAACTACTGAAGAAAAAGAGCTGGAAATTAAGCCGCCATCATCTACAGATAATTACATTAATCTTTATGCAGAAATTGCAAAAACAGAAATGCGTACATCTAAAATACCAGCAAGTATTACTTTAGCTCAGGGTATTTTAGAATCTGGATCTGGACGCGGTAGATTAGCAGTAGAGGCCAATAACCATTTTGGTATTAAGTGCCATGGTTGGCAAGGGGCTAAAATTTATCATGATGATGATGCCTCTCAAGAGTGTTTTAGAAAATACAGAAAGCCAGAGTCATCTTACGAGGATCATTCTGAATTTTTAACAGGACGAAAACGTTATGCTAATCTTTTTAAATTAAAGCCAGACGACTATAAAGGTTGGGCAAAAGGCTTAAAAGCTGCAGGTTATGCAACAGATAGGAAATACCCTCAAAAGTTAATTAGTTTAATTCAGCGTTACAAGTTGTATGAGTACGATGCAGAAGTTTTAGGTAATATAAGTTCTGTTGAGGTTATTCCTGTAAATAGTGGTATTGTAAGATATGTTATTGTTAAGGGTGATACGTTGTTTTCTTTAGCAAAACGATATAATACCTCAATAGAGGCAATTAAAAATTTAAATAATATGACCACTAATAATTTAGATTTAGGTCAAGAAATACTTATCCCAAATTAATCTATGTTATATCAAAGAAGTAGTGCTTTATTTAAAGAAGCACAAGAGGTGATACCAGGTGGTGTTAATTCGCCAGTTAGAGCATTTAGCGCTGTTGGTGGTACACCAATATTTGCAAAATCTGCTAAAGGTGCTTATGTTTTTGATGAAGACGGTAATCGTTTTATTGATTATATAAATTCTTGGGGACCAATGTTACTTGGGCATGCTTATGCGCCAGTTGTAGATGCTGTAATTTCTAAAGCTAAGGATGGTACATCATTTGGAATGCCAACAGCATTAGAAACCGAGATTGCTAAAATGGCAGTTTCAATGGTGCCTAATATTGATAAAATTCGTTTTGTAAACTCTGGTACAGAAGCTTGTATGAGTGCTATTAGATTGGCGCGTGGTTTTACTAAAAAAGATAAAATTATTAAGTTTTCTGGTTGTTATCATGGGCACAGTGATTCTTTCTTGATTGCTGCAGGTAGTGGTGCTATAACATTTGGTACACCAAATAGTCCTGGTGTTACTCAAGGTACTGCTAAAGACACGCTTTTAGCTCGTTATAATGATATAGATAATGTTAAAGAGATCGTCACTGCAAATACAAATGAAATTGCAGCCATAATAGTAGAGCCTGTTGCCGGTAATATGGGTTGTATTCCGCCAATAGAGGGCTTTTTAGAAGGCTTAAGAGTGCTTTGTGATGCTCACGGTATTTTACTAATTTTTGATGAGGTAATGACTGGTTTTAGATTAGCAAAAGGAGGTGTTCAAGAATTAAGTGGTGTCGCTGCTGATATTGTTTGTTTTGGTAAAGTTGTTGGTGGTGGTTTGCCTGTTGGTGCTTTTGCTGCTAGAAACGAAATTATGAATCATTTGGCGCCTTTAGGTCCAGTATACCAGGCAGGTACTTTAAGTGGTAACCCGTTAGCTATGGCTGCTGGTTTGGCTATGTTAAAGGCAATTAATGAAGATAAAGGCTTAATGAATAGGCTAGAGGAGAAGACTAAATATCTTCATGCAGGTATAGCAGACGCATTAAATAAAAATCAAGTCATACATACAATTAATAGAATTGGATCTATGATTTCGGTTCATTTTGCAAAAGACACAGTTGTAGATTTTGAATCTGCTGCAAAAGGGAATAATGAGACCTTTAAAAAATTCTTTCATGGTATGTTAAGCCATGGTATTTATATTGCACCCAGTGCTTTTGAAACTTGGTTTATAACTGACGCATTAACGTATCAAGATTTAAACGAAACTATAGCTGCTGTAGAAATTATAGCTAAAGATTTATAACAAAAAAGCCTCGCATTTAGCGAGACTTTTTTTATTTGATGATAATTATAAATTATAATTAACCTTGTTCTTTTACAAACGCTTTATAACCTTCAAATTGCTCCTCGTTTAAGATGGCTTCAACTTTATCTGTAAGTCTTTTTTTAAGTTTTGTTAGAGCTTCTTCTGTTACAGTTCTAGAACTCGTAAGATTAGCATGTGCTTTTCCGTATTCTTTATAAGCATCGTAGATGTTATCGCGTTGTGTGTTGTTAAACTTTAATAGTTTTCTTAAAGTTTCTGTTGTTTCTGAAGCCTCTGTGTTAATTTCAATTTTATTTTGAGCAGTTGCAGAGTCTGTTCCTAAGAACATTGCAAAAACAAATAAACAGAGTGTTATTACCTTTTTCATTTTTAGATTATTTAGTTAATTGGTCCCTAAAGTAATAATTTTATTCTATTAAATAAAAAAGTATCGATTAATCGATACTTTTTTATGTAAAAAAGGGGTTGTATCAGTTTCTTTTATTTCTGCGTTTTGTTCTCATTTTGTCTTTGCGCGAGTTAATTTTATCAAATTTAGCATATTGTTCTGCAGTAAGAATGGTCTTCATTTTACGTTTTAATTCAATCTTTTTATCTAATCTTTTACTTTGAAATTCTATAATTTCACTTTTTGTAGGTCTACTATTTTCAGTTTGTTTAGCTTCTCGTTCTTTTCTTATATTTTGGTTTTGAGTAGCTTCTTCTAAAATAATAGTATGTACTTGTTTTTGTTGTTTAGCATCTAAGTCCAGTGCTAAAGTTAATTTCTTAGATTTTAGATTTGCAATATCAGTTGGCGACATATCTTTTAAAAGTGCTCTCATTTTTTGCTGCTTGTCTTTACCTCTTCGTTCTCCTTGAGCCATTCCGTTTAATGTAAAAAGTGCAATGGCAATAATTAATAATTTTTTCATTTTTATAATTGTTATATGTTTTGCTATTTAAGACAATTAATTAATAATTTGGTTTAATGTAGTTTGTGTATTTAACATCTTCTTTAACATTTATGAACTTTCGGTTTTAGTATCAGCGCTATTAATCTAAGCTATTTTCTGCTTAGTTTATTGGGATAAGTATTTTGGTATAAGTCTAATGTTCATTTTTAAATTTTTACCAAAAAAAAACGGCTTCAAGTTAACTTGAAGCCGTTTTAAGGTGTTTTATAATTTAGATTTTACTTAGGGTCTAAGATAAGATTTACACGCTCTAAAGCATCCGAAATATGTATTCTGCTCATTGCATCACCACCACGTGCAGCTCTTAAGTTGCTACGTAAAGATTTTAATTCTGCTCTTACAACAGCTCTAATATCTGATTGGCTCACATTTACTGATGTTCCGCCGAAGAAACGTCTAAATGCAGCAGGAATTGATGGTTGTTCATTAGTCATAATAAATGCCATACGTTCAATGTAAGCACGTTGTAAGTTACGTCTGTAAATATCAATTTTCTTACCATTACCTAGCTCGCTAAACAATCCTTTTCTAACATCTTTCATCATGTCGTAAAGTCCATAAGCATCAGCGCCATTTAGAGTTTCGTTTTCTAGCATTCTAGCCATACGACCAAAGTCTAACATGTTGTTTAAAGTTCTTGTTTGCACTCCTCTAACACGCTCTACACTACCAGCGCTTTCAATTTTATTAAAGATGTTTTCATCTAACATCCACGTAGGTGTTTTAAATAATTGATCTTGTATAAATTGCATCGCTTTCTTTTGGTGATCTTTAGCAACATGTGTATAAACTGCACCTTCTTGATCATATGTTTTGTACATTTCATATACACCACCAATGTTAGATGATACATGTCCCATATATCTGTTAAACTGTCCAAGAACTTGGCCATACATTGTTTCTAAATCGTCATAATTTTTGCCATCCTCAGCGGTCCATTCAATTAAGTTAGGGATAATACGTTTAAGATTTTTAATTCCATACTCACTAGCTAAAACGGCATCATCACCTAAATCTTCGGTTTGAGAACTCGGATCTATAACACCAAATTGTTGTCTTCCAAATCTGTACATTGGGTCACCAGCATGTTCTAAAATCCAGCTATCTAATGTTTTCTTTTCATCTTCTGGTGTTTTAGCATCTAAAATAGGTCTGTAACCCCATGCTATAGAATACTTATCGTAAACACCAATATTAGGCATTAAAGCAACACCTTCATCACCAGGTTGCGCAACGTAGTTAAAACGTGCATAATCCATTATTGATGGTGCGGTACCGTATTTTTTGGTAAATTCTGGACTTCTTAAGTTTTCTACAGAGTAAGCAACACTACTTCCCATGTTATGTGGTAAACCTAAGGTATGACCAACCTCGTGAGAAGAGACAAAACGAATTAAGCGTCCCATTACTTCATCTTTAAAAGCCATACTACGAGCGTCTGGGTTTATTGCAGCTGTTTGTACAAAGAACCAGTTGCGTAATAATGTCATTACATTATGGTACCAGTTAATATCACTTTCTAAAATTTCTCCAGAACGTGGATCACTAACGTGAGGTCCATTTGCGTTTGGAATTGGTGATGCTAAATAACGTACAACAGAGTAGCGTGCGTCTTCTGCAGACCATTCTGGATCTTCCTCTACAGTAGGTGGGTCTTTAGCAATAATTGCCTCTTTAAAACCAGCAGCTTCAAAAGCAACTTGCCAATCTTCAATACCTTGTTTAATATATTTTCTCCATTGCTCTGGTGTTGCTCTATCTATGTAATAAATAATTTGTTTTTTAGGAACAACGAGTTCACCTCTTTTAAATTTCTCAATATCCTCATCTCTAACTTCTAGTTTCCAGCGGTCTAAGTAGGTTACTGTTTTACTCTCTTGAGCTGTTAACCCGTAATCTGTTTGCCCACTAGTAAACCAGCCTACACGTTGATCGAATATACGACGCTGCATAGGTACTTTAGGTAGCAAAATCATTGAATTGTTTATTTCTAAAGAAATAGCTCCGGTATTAGAATTAGAAGGTGGGTTTCCAGCAGAATAAGTTTTTACCGTACGAGATTCAATATTTGTTGGGTAAGACTTTATGGTTTCAATATAAGACAATTGACCGTCTAAACGTGTAATTCTATATTGAGATCTTCTGTTTTGAGGATAACCAAAAGGCTTCACATCTTTTTCAAATAAATCAGTAACGTCAATAACAGTACTTAAAGAATCTTTGCTAAATGCTTTAATAGGAAATGTTGCAATTACAGGTTCAAAGTTAGAATTTACAACAGCTTCGTGCACTGGTAAAGAATCTGCCGCAACTACCTGGTGCGATACCATACGAAGTAGTACTTTTTTGTCTTTCTTCTCCCATCTTAAAACTTGCTCGCTTAATTTTCCGCCACCAAAGCCAAGTCCGGCTGCAGTTTTAGAAATACGCGTTACCATAAGCATTTCTCTATTGAAAAGCGTATCAGGGATTTCGTAAAAATAAGAGTCTTCTACTTTATGTACAGCAAATAAACCAGCATCGGTTTTTGCGTCTTTAGTAATTACCTTGTTATAAGGTTTAATATCGTTTTTGCCAGGTTTTTTTCCTGGAGGTTTTGCCATTGCGGTTGCGGCTCCTTTTTTAGATTTTCCAGCTTTTTTTGCTGTAGAGCAAGAAAACGCGAGAAATGCTGAAACTACAAAAAGTAGTTTAATAGTTACATGTTTCAAATTAGTCGGTTTTAAAAAGTTTTGTTGAAAATACGGATTCTATTAAGAACCTGTTAACAAGCAAACCGACTTTAATATTTATTTAACGCCTTTATTGAAGTGTATTTAAATACTCGAGCATTAAGCCAACACCCTCATCATGTAAAATTGAAGTTCCTATCCACGGCATTGTTAGACCTGGCTGAAAGTCTGAAGAGACTCTAAATATGATACTGTTTTTTTGAGATTGAATGTTTGAATCTAGAAGACTAGTTTCATAATTAAGTCTTAGAGGTGACTGTACTTCGCAATAACCACCTTCACTATGACAATGTGCGCAGTTTATGTCTATGTAGGCTCTTGCGCGTTCTTCTAAAGAAAAATTAAAATCATCCTTCCAATTCGGTAGAACACGTACATTAGATGCATTTTGTAAACCCTCTAAATATTGGTTATTTATTAAAGTCTGAAGTTGGTTTTCGCCGTTATAATCAAAATTTAATGTTCTAAGTTTTGGCCCAATCGGATTCTTTTGATCATCAAAACCATGGCACGTTCCACATTGATTATTTGAAGGTATTTTGTAATTTATTGTATTGGTTGATCCTTCAATATCAATCCATGTTACAGGAACGGAACTAGGTGCTTGGTCAAAAATGGCATCTGTTTGGTCTTCATTCCATTTGTAATTGCCACTTTGCCAAGTGCCGTTTAATTTTATCAGTAGGCGTGTTTCTATAATTTTTTTTCCAAGAGATAAATTACGATCATCTAAGTTGTAGTAAAACGTTTTTGCAATGACAGTATTTTCTGGAAATATTGGAAGTCCATCACCATTGTATTGCATAGACGTGTTTTGTGGCAGGGCAATAAAACGTTGTTTATTAGAGTAGTCTGTAAAAAGGGGTGTATTTAAATCATATATAAAGGCGTTTGAAGACACATTCAATTCATTTAAAGTTCCTGTATATAAGTTTAATTCCGAAAGATTTGTTCTAAATTCTGAAATAACCTCAGATACTGGTGCTGCAGTCATTGAGTCGTCATCATTATTACAAGAATATAGTACAAGAACGAGTAAAAGAAGCGCGTATTTTTTCATTTGGAATTAATTAAATTTCTTTTATAGCAGTAGCGAATTTAGTGAAAATGAATAAAATAACAATGTTTTAGAGTCGAACTTCAATTATAAAGGTCTAGTACACTTAGTGTTAGTGCAAACTATGGCGTATGCACATTTATACATAAGTATTTGATTGTAAATACCTTGTGATGTCTAACTTTCTGTTTTTAATAGTTTTAGATTCATTTTTTGTAACTTAAAATCACTCTAACTCACATCGCTTTTATATTTTAAATCTTCAGCGATATGTTTTTATTTAAAACAAAAAAAAGGAATTACCCAAAGATAATTCCTTTTTTTAAATTTATAAAAAGTATAATTTAAACCAACTCAACAAATAAGCCTTCGTCTGTTTTTTCAACTTTGGTAAGTCCGTGTTTACTTAGGCCTTTAATGCCTTTATCCCAGCCTTTATTACTTAAACCCGATTTAGATTTAAGAACCGTTAAATCCATTCGTTTTTCAGTTTTTAAAATTTCGTGTATGGCTTTTTCGTTATCGCTTAATTCAACTTGTTTGCGTTCTGGTCTCATCTGCGGAAAAAACAATACTTCTTGTATACTTTGGTTGTTGGTTAAAAACATAATTAAACGGTCCATACCAATGCCCATACCAGAAGTTGGTGGCATACCATATTCTAATGCACGTAAAAAGTCTTCATCTATAAATTCTGTAGCTTCATCGTCACCTTTTTTTGCTAGCTTTAATTGGTGCTCAAAACGCTCACGTTGGTCTATTGGGTCGTTAAGTTCTGAGTAGGCATTAGCTATTTCTTTACCACAAACCATAAGCTCAAAACGCTCAGTTAATTCTGGGTTTTCTCTATGCTCTTTACAAAGCGGACTCATTTCTTTAGGGTAGTCTGTTATAAAGGTTGGTTGTATGTAATTGCCTTCACATTTTTCGCCAAAAATTTCATCAATTAACTTGCCTTTACCCATGGTATCATCTACCTCGATATGCATGTCTTTGGCTGCAGCCCTAATTTCATCTTCGGACTTATTGTAAATATCAAAACCTGTAAATTCTAAAATAGAATCACGCATGGTAATACGTTTATATGGAGCCTTAAAATTAATTTTGTGTTCGCCAAACGTCGCTTCAGAAGTACCATTTACCGCAATGGCGCAATGTTCTAGTAACTGCTCACAGAAGTCCATCATCCAATTGTAATCTTTGTATGACACATAAATTTCCATGGCTGTAAATTCCGGATTATGCGTTCTATCCATTCCTTCATTTCTAAAGTTTTTAGAAAACTCATAGACCCCATCAAAACCTCCAACAATTAGACGTTTTAGATATAACTCGTTCGCAATTCTCATATACAACGGAATATCTAAACTGTTGTGATGCGTTATAAAAGGTCTGGCTGCTGCACCACCAGGAATGGACTGTAAAATTGGTGTTTCAACTTCAAAATAACCAGCATCATTAAAAAACTGACGCATGGCATTATACAATTTTGTACGCTTTATAAATACTTCTTTTACATGCGGATTTACTACTAAATCTGCATAACGTTGTCTGTAACGTAACTCTGGGTCTGTAAATGCATCGTACGTTTTACCATCTTTTTGCTTTGGTATAGGTAAAGGTTTTAAGGCTTTACTTAGCATTTTAAACTCTTTTACTAGTACTGTTTTTTCACCTACTTGAGTTGTGAAAAGTGTGCCTTTAATACCAATAAAATCTCCTAAATCTAAGAGTTTTTTAAAGACATCATTATACATGGTTTTATCTTCACCAGTGCAAATTTCATCTCTATTAAAATATAACTGAATACGACCTTCACTATCTTGTAATTGCGCAAAAGAGGCTTTTCCTTGAATGTTATGCACCATCAAACGCCCTGCAATAACAACCTGTTTACCTTCTTCAAAATTAGATTTAATCTGTTTAGACGTATGGTCTACAGGAAATAAATCTGCAGGATACGGGTTAATACCTAAAGCTCTTAGCTTTTCTAATTTTTGGCGTCTTACCAATTCTTGTTCTGAAAGTTGCATTCTTGTTAATTTAGAAGTGCAAAATTACACTATTTAGAAAATCTAACGAACTCCTTTTTAATTTGATTTTATCACTTTTAAATTTTCTTTTAAATCTTCATTTTCAGGGAATAGTTTTATGGCGTCTTCAAGCACTTTTATAGCTTCAGTTTGTTTTTTAGAAATTCCTAAAGTATTTGCTAAACTCATGTATGTACCTGGTTCGTTAGCGAATAATTTGGTATTAAAAGTAAATACTGCTATAGCTTCATCTATTTTGTTTGTACCATAAAGAATACGACCATAAGTGTTTAGTTGATACATGTTGGGCACTTTGCCAGAAAACTGTTTTAAAAGTTTAGTTTGTTTACGATGTAAGCCTTTTATGCCTTTTTTCTTTAGAATAGCATCAACAACAGAAACAATTTGATAATTAGATGTATACTTCTTTTTAGTAATTATTTGCTTAATATCTTCTTCAAAAGAGACAATAGGATGCTCTACAATTCTATTAATTTCTTTACCGTTTTTATAAAAAATAACTGTAGGTACACGATGAATGTTTAAGCCTGCTTCCTCGTGTTGTGGACTTTGCTTGTACATGTTAGCTTCTCTACTAACGGCAATAACAGTTAACTGATGCATCGGAAAATTTGCAGCCTCCAACACTTTATATAATCTTGGTACTTCCTTTTTACTATCGCTACACCATGTGCCCATAAAAAGCGTAATGGTATAGTTTGGTAGTTGTGAAGCAATGGCATTAATCAGTGTTTGGTTAGGTGAGTAATCGTTATGGTTTTTAGTAAACCAGCTGGTGTAATTTTCACGCTCTAAATCGCTTTTGTCTATTTGGCCAATTAAATAAGGGGTTTGCCCATTGTTAGATATTTCTTTATTTAAGTTTTGAGATTGTGCTTTAAAAATAAAGCCTATAATGATTAATACAGCATAGATGTTTTTGTGTTTCATAATTAAAATTTTTAATAATTAATATGAAAACAAACATCAGAGTTAAAGTTGCTAATTTTTTAAAAACAGAGTTGGAAATTGGTACTAGTACTTAGGTTGAATTATGTAACTATTTAATAAACAGTGATTTTACTTCGTCTCTAGACTGCGCATTTAATTTTTTGTAGATGTTATTGGTGTGCGATTTTACTGTGCTTACACTCAAAAATAACGATTCGGCAATATCTTTATTCGTTTTATTTTCGAGTAGATGCTCTAAAACAACCTGCTCTTGTTTAGATAACTTGGCTTTTAACGTTTCAGTTTTAGTTTGTTTGGCTTGCCAAGAACGGTAAAAGAGAACGGCGTTGGTTAAAAGCGATAATGCTAAAATTATGTAGAGGTAAATGCTCCAATTAAAAGCCGTATTACCAGATGCTGCAGTTAACATATAGCGATCAGCTTCTAGCTCATTTGTGTATTGTTGTGTGTACGGTGCATTTGGGTAGTAGTTTTTTAAGCGTGCTTTTAAATCGTCGTAATAAGTGTTGTTTTTTAAATCTTGTACATAGTAATTATGCAAATCGCTACTACGATCAGATAAATAAGAGTAAATGTAAAGTTCTGCTATGGGCTCATTTAATTCTTCGCCAAAATACTGTAATGTTTTAAACCATTTTTTGTTATTAAGCTTCCTATTGGCTGCGCTTCTAAATTCGCCATACGCAAAGCGCATATCATTTTTAAGCGAGTCTATTTTTACAAAAGCGTTGGCTTTAGGATTACTAGATTCTATGGTGCAGAATACCTGATTTCCGAAAGAAAATGGCAGCTTTAAAGTGTCTGTGTTTTTTGCAATAAAAAGTAATTCTTCACTATCATTACAATGGCCGTTAAAATGGTTAAGCTCTTGCTGAACTTCTGAGCATTTATCAATATGAATGCGATAAATTCTATTTTCAGTTTCAAGCATATTGTCTTTAAACTCAAAGAAACCTGTTTCGTCGGCTGTAGTTTTTGCAATAATCTGTTCTGCATATACTCCAGACATTTTTCTGTAGTCTTCTACAACCGATAAATAAACTGTGTTTTGCCACTCATCTGGGGTAATGTAGCCCGAAAACGAATACTGAGCTTGGCATAGCGCAGAGAACATTAAAAAAGTGATAAGAATTTTTAAACGCATGTAACGAATCTACATAAAATTAAAATACTTTGAAACACGCTGAGCCTAAATAATGTAACAAATATTGTTTGTTAGCGACTCATTAGTATATTAAAAATAGTGAATAAATTTATGAGTATTTGGCGTGTTATATTATGTATTATTTGTCCGCCTTTAGCGGTTTTAGATAAGGGATGTGGCTCTATTATTATTACCTTTTTACTTACTATTTTTGGTTGGGTGCCAGGGGTTATTGCAGCCCTTGTTATTTTGAATAACCCAGAGCGATAAATTCTTATCTTTGCCTTATGAATAAAACCATTAAGTTACAAGACTTGGGTAGTAAGGATTTTAAAGCTACTTGGGATTATCAAGAAACCTTATTTAAAGCCATCTTAGATACAAAAATTAAGAATAGGCGAGAGGATGCTGGTTTGGTTACAGCGAATCATTTTCTTTTTGTTGAGCATCCGCATGTTTATACGCTTGGTAAGAGTGGTGATCTTTCAAATTTGTTGCTATCTGAAACGCAATTAGTAGAAAAAAAGGCTACGTTTTATAAAATTAATAGAGGTGGCGATATAACCTACCATGGGCCGGGGCAAATTGTAGGTTATCCTATTTTAGATTTAGATAACTTTTTTACCGATATTCATAAATACTTACGCTTTTTAGAGGAAGTTATAATTTTAACTTTGGCTGAGTATGGCTTAAAAACAGAGCGTAGTCCTGGTGAAACAGGTGTATGGTTAGATGTTGGTACACCATTTGCGCGCAAAATTTGTGCTATGGGAGTACGTGCAAGTCGTTGGGTTACTATGCATGGTTTTGCACTTAATGTAAATGCAGATTTAGGCTATTTTGATCATATTATTCCATGTGGTATTAAAGGCAAAGCTGTAACAACTTTAAATAATGAATTGGGTGTTGATAGTGTTGATGAAGAAGAAGTGAAAACTAAAATTTTAAAGCATTTTGAAACGCTTTTTGAGGCTAGTTTCGTTCTGATATGAAATGGTTTTAATACTTTATATCTTATGTTAAACGAAGTTAGTTGAAAAAAATAAGACTATCAAATGTGTTTATAAACGTGAAATCTTCACTGTTGTGAGGCTTTAACGCTTAGAATAACACTTAAGTTACATGCACATATTAGTGTCAATACTTAGGTAAATACAGCGTCATATTGTCTATTGTAACATCATCTAGATGCCCCATTTTACGCTCGTCTGTTGTAATGAGGTGTAAATGAATATTTGTATCGTGATGTGTAAATATGCCTTTGTGCTCAGTTGAGAAAAAGCCTATTATGGTGGCGTTTTCATTTTTGAGTTTATAATTGGTTTGCCCTTGGTGCGCTTCTTTTGGCGAGCTTACTTTTGAACCTTCAGGTAAATTTTGAATATGTATAGTGGCTTCTGCTATTTTTCCTGTTAATTTAAAAGCAAAAGGCTTTTTTAAATGCTTAGCTTCGGCAGTTACAAAGTCTTCAATATCACTTATGGTTTTAACACTTTGGCTTAACGGTACGTTTTCCCAATCGGTGACATTAGCATAGACAAAAAATGGTGCCGAATTTTCATATGTTTTTATAACGGTCATTGTGGTGTCTGATGTGACTTTAGAAACGTAACTAGCTCCATTATTAATAAGCAATTCGCCTGTTAGATAGGTCGCTGGTCCGAGTCCGTAAAGCCCTTTTTTATTAGCAATAGTATCAAGGTTGATGCGGTCATGTAATTCGCCTTTCCACATTACATTTTTCATAGCGCCTACAATGTTTATGTTATCATAAGTTTTTTGGGGTGTGGTTGTCTTAGTTTTAGAATTACAACCAAATATACTTAAGGTTAAAATGCAAATGAGTAGTCTTTTTATCATCATTTTTTTAATTAGCTTTCTGCGTTAAAAAACACTTTGTAATAGTGCATTTTCTTCACTTCGTCGTAACCACGTTCTAAATATTCTGCAGAAGCATCTGGTGCATCTATATCTAGTTTTATTTGAATATTTGTATCGAGTTTTATTTCGGTTTTAATTTTTTGTTTTTGCTTTTTTAGTGCAATTTCAGAAACGTCAAATTGATTTCTAATGAGTACTTTATTATCTGTTTCGTATGTTTTTTTATAGTCTTCAAATAACTGTATTTGATCTTCTTCGTCAAAAACTTCTTCTTTAAATGTTTCGATATTTACAATTTCATTTTCCTTAAAAAAATCGACTGTTTTAGCTAAGAAATTACTCTGTTCTTGCCCACCAAAATTAGGTTGTAAAACTTCTTTAGAAAACTCACGGCAAAGCTCAATACAATTTTTAGTATGTTGGTTGCTATCGTCTGGATATTTAATGTTTAAAAAACTCTTAATCCAGTATTGTGTATCGTAAGTATTATTATCTACGCTAAAGACAATTTTACCTTCCATATCTGAGGTGTTTAAGATTAAACAGCCTTTATCTACTTTTTTGGCTTGTATGCCTTTTTGTACTAAAATATCGTAGCTATTTTGTTCTAAATAGGTTTGAAAAAATTCAGTTTTATTTTCAATTTTATAGATACCAATAGCATCGGTAAAATAGTCTTCGTATTGTACGTTTTCAAAATGACAAATAAGCACATCGCCTGTTTTTATTTGGGCAGAATTACTTTGTTCAAATAGTTGCGTAACAATATGTTTTGAGATGTCTACAAAATCTGCATCGTCACTAAAAAGCTGATCGCTGTAGGTGTTTATTTCATTAAGACCAACATTACTGTGGTGATGAAAACGGTAGCTTTCTGCAACGCTAACAAATGGCTTTAAAAGATAAGGTAACATTAAGCTATAGGTGGCTTCATCAAAATGCACAACAGTATCAGAAAAGGCATTTTTAGTACCGTTAAATTTGTTGCCAACTTTATGAATGATGCAATTTTTTATAGATGCTTTTTGTCTTTTTATCATGAGTTTTTTACTTGTATTAAGTTATGTCTTGCACTACTAGATTTTGGTAAAGTACTAATTAAAATATGAGATTAATTTACGGCTTTATCTATCAGTTTATTTTGTAAACGACTACTGTTTTGGCATCGCTTAAACAGACAAGTTCTAGACCTTTTTCATTGTCTAATTCTTGTAATTCTGCAGTCGAAATTCCAAACACAGGGAAGTTAGATAATAATTTTGCCTGGCTATCAAAAAGGTAAACTTTTTTAGACTGTAAATCTGTTGTTGTAACATATATTTTGTCGTTAATATAAAAGATTTTTGGTGGTGTATATTCACCATAATCTAAGTCTACAGATCTAGATTTAATTTGGAGTTTATTTTCTGTTAGCGATACAAGTGTTTTACTCGTTGTCTCTATTTTATGCTTATCTGGCAGATTAAGGGTTTTAGATGATAATTTACCCTTAGTGTCTACTTGTATCAATTGCCCTAAAACATTAGATGTTGTAAGCTTATTTTGGTATAAATAAATATCGTTTTCAGAAAAATTTATTTGGTCTTTTACAATAATTCTGTCTTGCCCTTGCCTATTTAAAATTTTTAGAGTTTGACCAGCTTTAAAAACGATATAATCTTTTCGGTTTACTCTAAAATGTTTGGGTTGCGATGTAATTAAAGCCGCATTGTTTTTATAGGTAAATCCACCAATGGATTTTCCCTTAACATCATATAATAAAAGGTTTTTACCTTGGGTAACTAAGAGTCTGTATTTTTTTTGGTTATCGTAGTCAAAAACAGAAAGTGGTTGTGTAATATCATCATTAAATTTTAGCGGAAAATTAGAAACATCGTTACCATTTCTATCTAATACATAAAGTCTATTTGTTGTTGTAAAGGCCAGTTGTAACCTGCCGTTTTTGTAGGTGTCTATTTGTTCTATTTTACCTATAATTTTACTTTGTAGTTGTTTTTGCCAAAGTATATGACCAGAGCTAGAGATTAGATACAACATATTGTTTACATCTTGCACGGCAATATCATGGGCTTTTGTAAGATGGTTTTTTAAAGTTTGAGGTGCGCTGATTAAGTCTGCATTAAGTGTGGTTGTAAAAGCTTCGGTTACAGTATTTGAAGCTACTCTTTTTTTAAATCGTTGCATTATGCCATTAACATGTGCGTAATTGTCTTCATATATAAACTGTACAGCATTGGCATTATAATTAGAAACCTCTGTGTCTAAAATTTCAGATAAGCCTTCCGAGTTTCTAAAACTAAAAATAGAAGCTTCATCACTTAAATTTTTACTCATATTAACAAAGGCTTCAGACTTGCCTAAGGTGTTATTGTTTAATGCCGCTGTGAGTATGGACTTAATCTTATCTATTGAGTTCGAAAAAACAATAAAATTAGTATAGACTGCAAAAAAGTCAGCATTATCAAATGTTATAATGGGGTGTAGGCGTGTTTTAAAAAAATCGGGTGTTTCAAACTGATAAATTTCTATGGTCCTAAAAGTTTCATAGTTAGTTTTGTTAGAGAGTGTTTCTAAAACTAAATCTGGATCTAAAGTGTGTAAAATTAAAGCATCATCTATATGCGCAATTTCATTTGTAAAATTTAAGAATGTTTGGGTGCTATCTTCAGTTAGAGAATTTAGTTTGTTTAGATTTTTATTTAGTAATGCGTAATTATCATAAGTAATACTAAATAGTGCTTTTGTGTTTTCTGGTGCTAAATTTACAGTATTTGTTTTTTGAGGTATCGTGTGTTCAAATACATCAATATAATTGGGTAATGAGTCCTTAGATTTTAAAATACCATTGTAGCTAAGACTATTAGTTGAAGATTTAATGTCTAAAACACTATAGCTATTAGATGTTCTGCTGTGTTCTAGGGTTTTAAAAAGAAGTTTAGAGTAATCAGACTTTTCAGTTTTAAAAATTATTGAAGCTACTGCTTTATGATCTGTGGTTTCTATAAGTTTTATTAATTCTGAAGCATTAGTATTATCAGTTTTAAGATTTTTAACAAGGTTAAGATTATTAGAAAGCACAAAAGTAGTACCAATCACTTTATGAAATACTACAGTTGTGTCTAATTGTGTTTTATTGATGTTAGATTCTAATAGTTTTTCTGAAATATGATTCGGAATAGAATCGACTACAAATAGTTGAGGCTTGTTATTAGTAAGGATAATATAGTTGTTAGTGTCTAGAAAGCCAAGATAAACTGCATCATCTGTTTTAAGATGTTTTAATGCAGGTTTACATTTTTTTAAATCTTTATAATTTATTGAAGAAAGTATATCATGATTTTCAATACTCGTTACAAAATCATTGAGTGCGTTTACTTTAATAATTGATTCTGCGTTAATTGGTAAATAATTGTACGGCTTATTAGTTTTGCTGTAGTCTTTTTGGCACGCTGTGAATAGTGTTATTGTAATTAATAAAAAGCCGAGTTTTTGCATCAGTTGTTTTTTGTAAGCACAAATATAAAAAGTTATAAATCTAAAAGGTGTTGCTCGGGTAATAATCTAAATGATTTTCTGTGGTATTTTGTAGGGCCGTATTTTTTTATGGCTGCTCTGTGTTCTTTAGTTGGGTAGCCTTTGTTTTGTTTCCAATTATACATAGGAAACTCCTCGTGTATAATCTCCATATAAGCATCGCGATAAGTTTTTGCTAAAATAGAAGCTGCAGCAATACTTAAATATTTACTATCGCCTTTTATGATGGTTTGATGCGGAATTGTTTTGTAAGGTTTAAACCTGTTTCCGTCTACAATTATAAATTGTGGTGTTGTTTTTAGGAGATTAATAGACTCATGCATTGCTTTTATGGAAGCATTTAAGATATTAATCTTGTCTATTTCGGTTTCAGAGATATGTTTTATAGCAAATGAAAAGGCTTCATTTTCTATAATAGGTTTTAAAAAGTTGCGTTTTTTTTCTGAAAGTTGTTTAGAATCATTTAATATTTTGTTTTTGAATGATAAAGGTAAAATAACAGCCGCTGCTGTAACGGGTCCGGCCAAACAGCCACGGCCAGCTTCATCTGTGCCACATTCTAAATCAAAGGATGAAAATCTGTTTATTAAGCTCAAAATGTTAAATTTTGAACAAAGTTAAAATTTAAACGCAACCCTTTTACAGTTTTTACATCTATATTATGAGTGCAAAGTTTAAAACAAGAAAAAAAGCGAAATGCCACCTTTATTGTCAAATTCGCAAATTCGTTAACATTTTTTTGGCAAAAACACTTGGTTATTTAATATTTAATTAAGATGTTTGCAACTAGACTAACTCAAATAATTGTTTTATGAAATTAAAATTAACATGGTTATTAACGCTTTTTATGGCGTTCGTGATGCAATTTTCTTTTGCACAAGAAAAAACTGTCACAGGTACAGTTACCACAGCTTCAGACGGCTTACCGCTTCCTGGTGCTAGCGTAATTGTAAAAGGGACCGCTAGAGGTCAACAAACAGATTTTGATGGTAAGTATACCATTAAGGTCACTGAAGGGGACGTATTAGTAATCTCCTATGTAGGTATGGATAATACCGAAGTAACAATAACAAGTGCTAATACTTATAACGTAGCTCTTAAAGAAGGTAATCTTCTAGATGAGGTTGTAGTTGTAGGTTATGGTACTGCTACTAAGCAATCTTTTGCTGGTTCTGCAACGGTTGTAGATTCAGAAAAGATTGAAAATAAAAACTTTTCAAACGTATCTCAATCTTTAGCTGGTGAAGCAGCTGGTGTAACTGTAATTAATACTTCAGGTCAGCCAGGTTCTGTATCAACAATTAGAATTAGAGGTTTTGGTTCTGTTAATGGTAACAGAGCACCACTTTATGTGGTAGATGGTGTGCCGCTTTCTTCGACTGCGTCATTAAACTCTATCAACCCAGGTGATATTAAAACCACTACAATTTTAAAGGATGCTACTGCAACTGCTATTTACGGTTCTAGAGGTGCTAACGGTGTAATTTTAATTACAACTAAATCTGGTTCTTCTACTGAAAGCTTTATTGAAGTAGATGTAAGAACAGGTATTAACACTCAAATTATTCCAAGGTATGATGTTTTAACATCTCCAGAAGAATATATGGAATTTGTTTACGAAGCTAAATTAGGGCGTGAGACTTTACAGCCTACAAATGCTGCGTCTGCTGCTAACCCAACAGGTTATGTTTTAGATAGGTTATTTGCTGATCCAGGTGTTACAAGTGATACTTACATCAACCAAGGGTATAACATGTGGAATGCTCCAGGAAACCAATTAATTAACCCTGCAACGGGTAGGTTTAACGAAAGTGTTACTAGAAAATTTACTCCAGAAACTTTTCAAGACGAATTATTTGGTGACGGTTACCGTTACGAAGCAAACGTAAGAATGGGTGGTGGTAATGAGAAAAGTAAATACTTTATCTCTGCTGGTTTCTTAGATGATAACGGTGTGCCCGTTAATTCTTACTTTAAAAGATACAATACACGTATTAACGTGTCTTCACAAATTAAAGATTGGTTAAATGTAGGTGCTAATATTAGTTATTTATATTCTGAGTCTCGTAACAACTCATCTTTAGGTGGTGCTGAAAACACATTTGAATTTGCTGATAAGACTCCACCACTTTATCCTGTGTTTTTAAGGGATGACGATGGTAATAGAGTTATTGATCCTGTATTAGGTGGTTTTGAGCCAGATTACGGTTCTAACTCTTCTTTAGGAAGAACACGTCCAACAAGTGATCAGTTAAACCCTTATGGTGCAGCTACTTTAGATTATAATGGTACTGAGCGTTACGAAGTTGTAGCGAATGCTAACTTAAATGCCAAAATTACAGAAGGTTTAACTTTTGAAACATCTGTAGGTTTACAGTATTCTAGTAGTATCGGTAAGACGATGAATAATCAATTTTATGGTACTGGTACATCTAACGGTGGTTCATTATCACAATTAGATCTTACAACACGTACATTAAACTTCTTACAATTATTACGTTACAGTAAAGATTTTGGAGATCATAGTTTTGAAGTTTTAGCTGCACACGAAAGTAACCAGTTAGAGCAGCGTTCACTTAGTGCTTTTAAAACACAAGCGATCTTGCCTTTAGGTTTAGAGTTAGATAACTATATCGTTGCACCTTCACCAGTAAGTGGTAATATGATAGGTAGAACTTTAGATTCTTATTTTAGTCAATTAAACTATAACTTTGATAATAAGTATTACTTAACTGCTTCTGTACGTAGAGATGGTTCTTCAAGATTTGCTAACAACAAATGGGATACATTTTTCTCTGTTGGTGCTGCTTGGGTAATCTCTAACGAAGGATTCTTAGAAAATAATGATCTTGTAAGATATTTAAAGTTAAAAGGGTCTTACGGAACAACTGGTGATGAGCAAGGTGTTTCTTTTTACTCTGGTATCAACTTATTTGATGTATCTAACTTAAACGGTGGTTTTGCTGTAACGCCAAGGTTAATTGCTAACCCAGAGTTAACTTGGGAGAGAGCAACACAATACCAAGCAGGTTTAGAATTTACATTAGGTGATTTCTTAGACGGTTCTTTTGATTACTTTATCAAAGACACAGAAAACTTATTCTTTGACAGACCTAATCCAATATCTACTGGTGTAGCTAGCGTATTAGTTAACGATGGTGTTCTAAGAAACTCTGGTTTCGAATTTGATTTAACTGCACATTTAGTTAAAAAAGAGAACTTTACTTTAGATGCTACTGTAAATGGTATTATTTATAGTAATGAGATTAGAGAAATGCCTCTAGATCCTTCTGATGAAAACAGACCAAATGATTTTATTAACCTTGCATCTTACGCTTATGAAGAAGGAAGATCTATTTTTGATTTTTACATGAGAGAATATGCTGGTGTTGATCCAGGAGATGGTTTCCCAGTATGGTACGAGTATTTTGACGATGCTAACAATAACGATATTTTAGATGATGGTGAGAGTATTCAATCTTTAACACCATATTTAAATGATGTTAACCCTGATGCTAATGTTAAGAGAACAACTACTAAAACTTTTGCAGATGCAACTGAAAAATATGTTGATCGTTCAGGTATTCCAGATTTACAAGGTGCTTTTAGATTAAATGCTACAATACATAATTTCAACATTTCTACACAATTTACTTACCAAATTGGTGGTTATGGTTATGATTTCCAATATGCAGAATTAATGCATGACAATAATGGTGGTATCTTAGGTACTAACAGAAGTACCGATGTTAGACAAAGATGGCAACAGCCAGGTGACATTACATCTGTGCCAAGATTAGCAGATCGTGTTGTGCCTAACATTACATCTCAGTCAACTAGGTTTATTACTAAAACAGATTTCTTAGCTTTAAATAATATTTTAGTAGGGTATACTTTACCTTCAAAAATGTTAGGTGATTCAGGTATAGATTTATTAAATATCTATGTATCTGGTGATAACTTATTTATAGCTTCTAGAAGAGAAGGATTTAACCCTAATACAAGTCAAACAGGTAACTCTGGTCGTGCACGTTACGCACCATTATCTACGCTTACATTAGGTTTAAGACTTAAATTTTAAATTAAAAAAAAGCAATATGAAAAAAAATGTAATTAAATTAATCGGTTTTACAGCGTTGGTGTTTTCACTACAAAGCTGTAATGATGAATTCTTAGAAGAAGCGCCATCTGCGTTTATTACTGAGACACAATTGGCTGACGCCGTTGCTGTGAATCCTGACATCGCCGCAGGTACTGTTGATGGTCTTTATGTAACAATGTTTTCTAGTGGTAGTGGTAACACAGGTGGACATGATGATTTTGGACAGAAAGCTTATGATATATTTATGGATATGTTATGTAGTGATATGGCTTTATCAAACAGTTCTTTTGGTTGGTATAGGTCTAGTATTACAGAATACCAAGCACCTTTAGATTTTACTTTTGGTGACAATCTTCAAGCATGGTCGTATTATTATACACTTATATTTAATGCTAATTTAGCTTTAGCCAATTTTGGTGGTGAAAATGGTGATCCAGAAGTTCCTGAAAATAGATATTCTTTAGGTCAAGTATTGGCTTCAAGAGCACATTCTTACTTCATGTTAACACAGTTGTTTGCTAATGATTATGATCCAAATGCAGAGATTTTACCATTGTACCGTTTTGCTAATCCTTTAGGACAAGGCAAAGCGTTAACTTCAGAAATTTATGAGGTTATGGAAAATGATCTTAATAGAGCTATTGAATTACTTGATGGTTTTAACAGACCGAGTAAAGCACAAATAAACCAAAGTGTAGCTAAAGGTATTTTAGCTTACGTTATTGCTTCTACAAGAACAAGATGGGATGAAGTTGCTGCTTTAAGTGATGACGTTCTTACTGAATCTGGTGCTGTACTTATGCCATCAAATAATAGTACTTTCGGTGCATTAGGTGGATTTAATAATGTTGCTAACCCAAGTTGGTTATGGGGTGTTGATCTAAATGAAAATACTGGTGTAGGTTTATTATCTTGGTGGGGTCAGGTAGATTTCTTTTCTTACAGTTATGCTGCAGTAGGTGATACTAAAGCTATGGATGCTGGTTTATACGAAAGTATGAGAGCTGATGATGTAAGAAGAAACCAGTTTCTTGATGTACCGGGTTTAAACTATTTACAACCTTTAAACAAGCAGTTTGATGAGTCTAGAGTTGAGTTTGGTACTAATACCTTAACATTCTCAGATTACCATTACATGCGTTATGCAGAGTTTGTTTTATTAAAAGCTGAAGCTTTAGCAAATATGGGTCAAGATGGTCCTGCTAGAACTGCGTTAAACGAATTAGTTTCTGAGCGTATTGGTGATGCATCTTATTTAAATGCATTAAATGGTGATGCTCTTAAAAACGAAATTTATAAGCAAACACGTTTAGAGCTTTGGGGTGAAGGAAAAAGTTATTTTGCAATGAAACGTAATATGGCAACAACTCAAAGAGGTACTAATCACTTATCTTTTGTAGGTGAGCCAATTCCTCATAATGATGAGCGTATGACGTTTGAAATTCCTCAATTGGAAATTCAGAATAACGGAGACATTAATTCTCAGAATTAATATACACTAATTAAAAACTTATCTCATAATGAAAAATATATTTAATAAATCATTCATTCTACTTGGTATGCTAGTCATACTAAGTAGTTGTGATGAACAAGAAGTAACAAATGACCTTTCTAATTATGTTTCATTTGGTACACTTACAGGTGGTCGTGATATGGCAACATTAGCTTTTGATGTTGCAGAGGATGCTTCTTCTACTGTAGATGTTAAGGTGATCGCATCTGAGACTAAAAGCTCAGATAGAACTTTTACAATTTTAGTTGATGATGCTTCTACACTTACAGCGGCTTACACAGTGCCAAGTACTGTAACAATCCCTGCAGGTTCTAATGAAGGATCGTTGTCTGTTAGTGTAACTGATGATGCAACTTTAGGCTTTGTAACTCAAACTTTAGTGTTAAGTTTTGAGGATGAAGTTGGTGTTGATTTTGGTGTGCCATTAACAATTAATATTGCACAAGAATGTTTATTTAACCAAGTACAATTTGTGCTTACATTAGACACATGGCCAGATGAAACAACATGGGCAATCTTTGATATTAGCGTTACTCCAGCAGTAGAGTTATTTTCTGGTGGACCTTATGTTAATCCTGATGATGATTTCGCAGTATTAACATTTGACTACTGTTTAGAAGCAGGTAGTTATGGTGTATTAGTAAATGATGCTTATGGTGACGGTATTGCTGATGGTGGTTTCACTGTGTCAGTTGGTACAACTGAAGTAATTAACAGTCCTGTGACAGGAACTGGTAGTTCTGCTACGTTTACAGTTGATTAAATTAAGATTGAATATTTTATTAAAAGGGTTGTTATTTTTATAACAACCCTTTTTTTTATGCACTCTTATTCCGTATATTTATAAAAAAAAAGTTTGTTATGAAATTAAGAATTTTACTACTATTAGTATGTTTTGTACAATTGTCATTTTCACAAGACAGATTTAGTTATGATTATAATGAAAATCTTTCTAAAGAAAATAATGCTTTAATGCAGAGGTTACTCCTTAAGGAGTATCAACGAAACCAAAAAGTTAGTGCTTATTTAGCGCAAAATCCAATGGTAAATAAGTTTCTCTATAATGATACCGAAGTTACTTCAGAGTTATATGATATAATTAATGGTAAACCCGTTTATCTATCCATAGATAACCTAGAGGCAGCAAGAGCTACAAAAACAGCAGCGCTTCAGCCAGGTGGTATAACAGGTTACAACCTCACTGGTGCTGGGATGACTGTTGGTGTTTGGGACGGTGGCCCAGTACAAAATGACCATCCAGAATTTATGACTTCTGGTCCTGTAGATTCTAGAATCGATAATAGGGATATAACACTTGTTGATGGTGACACAGGCTTTAGCAATCATGGTACTCATGTTTCAGGTACAATTGCAGCTAGTGGTAACTCAGCAGCAGCAAGAGGTATGGCAACTGGGGTTATTGTAAAATCTTACAACTGGTCTAATGATGATGCCGAAGTTGTTGCGGCAATAAATGATCTTAATGCACCGATTATATTATCAAACCACTCTTATGGTATTCCAATTACACAAAATGATGGACCTCTAGATTCTTTCTTTATGGGTGCATATACAGGTGGTGCAAGAGCCGTAGATGACATAATTCATAATAACCCTCAGTATTTAATGGTTATTTCTGCTGGTAACGATGGAAACACAACTTACCCAGATGGTATGTTTCCTGGTTATGATAAGTTAACGGGTAATAAAAATGCTAAAAATGCCTTAATTGTTGCTAATGCTAATCCACAATTAATGCCGTTTTCTGATGAATTAGCACAGCTACCTATAAATTCAGGATCAAGTCAAGGACCAACAGATGACCTTAGAATTAAGCCAGATATCGCTGCTGATGGAACAAATTTATTTTCAACTATTTCTAATAGTGGTTATGCAACTTTTACAGGGACATCAATGGCTGCACCAAATACTACGGGTTCATTAGTGCTTATACAAGAGTACTACGAACAAGTGAACGGAGCTTATATGAATTCTGCAACCTTAAAAGGTTTAATTTGTCATACCTCAGTAGATGATATTTTTGCGCCAGGACCAGATCCAAAATTCGGATGGGGTTTCTTAGATGCTTTGGCATCAGTTAACACAATTAACGATGATACAAACGGTGAATCTGTAATAGATGAATTAAATTTGGCACAAGGTGAGACGTACTCATTTACATTTTCTGCTTCAGCTGGTGATAATTTAAGTGCTACAATTAGTTGGGTAGATTTACCTGCAAACCCTTCTACAGGTATATTAAACGACCCTACATCAAGATTAGTTAATGATCTAGATTTAAGAATAACTAAAGATGGTGTAGATTATTTACCTTGGAAGTTAGACTACTCTTCTACAAGTGGTTTTAGTAATTCTAAAGGTGATAATCTGGTAGATAATATAGAGCGTGTAGATATTGAAGCACCAGAAACAGGCATATATACCTTAACTGTATCACATAAGGGAACTTTACAAGGAAATGCAGGTGGTCCATTTTCACCACAGACGCAAGACTTTTCATTAATACTAACTGGAAATAATTTAACTCTTAGTGTTTTAGAAAATAATCTTGACAATAGCTTACTTTTATTTCCAAACCCTAGTAAAGGTGAATTTACAATTAACTTTGATTCACATTCTAATGAAGATATAAAAATTGAGGTTTATGACTTAAGTGGAAGACAAGTTTATAATAAAATCTACTCTAATAATAGTTCAAAATTTAATGAGCGTATTGTTTTAAATAATGTACAAACCGGTGTTTATATTGCTAAAATTTCTGAAGGTAATAGATTTACATCACAGAAGCTTATTATAGATTAATATTATAGTTAATATTATAATTAAAGAGATCACCTTTACGGTGATCTTTTTTGTTACAAAGAATCTCTATTTATTCATTATGCAATATTTTATACTTTTCTTTGTTTAACTTTTATAGTTTTTTTAAATGCAAAAATATATTTATATAATATTACTAGTTCCATTATTAAATTTTAGCATAATAAATGCTCAAGTGAAATTAAATAGAGGAAATGCAAAACGCACAGGAAATCCATTTGGTGAAGATTCAACAAAATCTAAAAAATCTACTGGATTCGATAAGTTAGCATCTATTGATATGTACCTTCAATTTACTAAAGAAAAAGATTCTGCTATTGTAGATACAACCTTAACTATTTTAAAAGCATATAAGTTTAACTACCTGCAGAAAGATAATTTTGGATTAATGCCTTTTGCTAATATTGGCCAAACGTATAATTCTTTAACTTTTAATTCATTTCAAAATAAAACTTTACCATTATTTGGTGCAAGAGCTAGGCATTACAATTATCTTGAATCTGATGACATAAAATATTATGAAGTCCCAACCCCATGGACACGACTAACCTATAAAACAGCTTTTGAACAAGGACAGATGTTAGATGCGTTTTTTACTGTGAATCTATCAAAACAATTTAATTTCTCATTAGCTTATAAAGGATTAAGGTCTTTGGGTAATTATCAAAATACTTTAACAAGTTCTGGTAATTTTAGGTTTACCTCAAATTATAAATCTAAAAATAATAAATACCAAGCAAGAGGTCATATTGTTATGCAAGATTTGCTAAATCAAGAAAATGGTGGTCTGTCAGTAGAAGATATAACGAATTTTGAATCTGGTAATGAGGATTTTTTAGATAGATCTGTTTTTGACCCTAATCTACAAAATGCAGAAAATGTTTTAGAAGGTAAAAGATTTGTTTTTGAGCAGTCTTATCGTCTAATCAAAGAGATAGATTCCACAAATACTTCAACACTTTTTGTATTTAACACTATTAATTATGATGATAAATATTTTCAATTCTATGAAAATACTACGTCAGTAGCTTTTTTTGGCGATATATTAAACAATGATATTAACGACAAAGTTACTTTAGAGAATTTTAATACTAGTTTAGGTTTATCATATAACAATAAGTACATAGGCGATTTAAGTTTTGCTGTAAATTACAATAATATAAACTACGGTTATAACTCAACACTTTTCTTGCCTACTCAGATTATCCCTAATAGAATCAAGAATGATTTCTTTTCAGTTGAAGCAAATTATCATAAAAAAATAAAATCAGTAACAGTTTCTGGTAGTGGTGCATTTAATCTGTCTGAAGTATTTAAAGGAAACACACTAAGTGGTCAAATTGATTATAATTTAAATAAAGATTTAAGTTTTTCTGGCGGCATTAATATAAGTTCAACTTTACCAAATTATAATTTCCTACTATATCAAAGTGATTATATAAATTATAATTGGTATAACTTACAAGATTTTGAAAATATAAGAACTCAACAGTTACAATTTAATATTAGATCAGATAAATATCTAAACCTTTCCTTTGATCTTTCTAATATAGACAACTACACTTATTTTAATTTAGAATCAGTAACTGATCAAAACAAGATTATTAAACCCAAGCAATACGACAATCAATTACAATATATAAGACTAAAAGCCCAAAAAGAATTTAGATTAGGTAATTTTGGCCTAGACAACACTATAATGTATCAAAACGTTTTAAGTGAAGTTAATGTTCTCAACGTTCCAGACTTAATAATTAGAAATACATTATATTATACAAACCAACTCTTTAAGAAGGCGATGACACTTCAAACCGGTGTTACGCTAAATTACTTTACAGAGTACAATATGAATGGCTATGACCCACTATTAGCTGAGTTTTATACTCAAAATCAAATAACTATTGGTGGATTTCCTAGATTAGACTTCTTTATTAATGCTAAAATAAGACAAACTCGAATTTATTTAATGGCAGAACATTTTAATTCTTCTTTCACCGGCTATAATTATTTTTCTGCTCCAGACAGCCCTTATAGAGATTTTAGTATACGGTTTGGTGTCGTATGGGATTTCTTTCTTTAAGACAGAAGATATACCTATATATATAATAGACAAGATGAAGTTTCTATAAAAGTGTATAAGCTTTGATTTCGTACAATTAAAAGAGTAGTGATAATAGGATTAAGTCATATCTCATTGTGTTTAGCAGTGTAGTTAGACTGCTAAACATTTTTTAGTTCTTAAAAAAAGCGATATTATTACCAGACCAGTCTATTTTACTAGAGAGCCAGAGACGCAGTAGCTCTATTTCTTTTGTTTATTATTTTCTTGAATACGATGATTTTATAGAGGCTTTTGTGGTTGTATTTGTAGTTATTGTATGATTGTTGGATTGTTTTCAAAAAAATATAGGTCGTAAAGTATTAGTTTTAAGAGCTGTATGTTTGGTTGTAAAATAAAAAGCATA